>Ga0315338_1000457_pt1 | contig 93612 bp, 69 predicted proteins | sample ASW8metaG_FD_204518 | JGI IMG/M metagenome (GOLD analysis project Ga0315338, IMG submission 204518) | Ammonia-oxidizing marine archaeal communities from Monterey Bay, California, United States - ASW #8 | ecosystem: Environmental > Aquatic > Marine > Coastal | place: USA: California | collected...
GGATGGCTTACCTGAGTCCCAGGACGTCCTGCATGTCGAAGAGACCCGGGGATTTGTCACCGAGCCAGAGGGCGGCCCGCAGGGCTCCCGAAGCGAAGGTCATGCGGCTGGAGGCCTTGTGAGTCAGTTCCACGCGCTCGCCGTCGGCGGCGAACATGACGGTGTGGTCCCCCACGACATCCCCACCGCGGAGTGAGTGCATGCCGATCTGCCGGCCGGGTCGCGCTCCGGTGATCCCAACCCGGCCGTGGCTCACATCGTCTTCGTATGAAGTGCCCGTTTCCTCGTTGAGGATCTCGAGGAGACGGCGGGCAGTGCCGGAAGGGGCATCAATCTTGTGATGGTGATGCATTTCGGTCACTTCGATATCGCAGCGGTCGTTGCCGAGGATGCGGGCGGCGTGGCGGGTGAGCCAGAAGAGCGTGTTGACGCCCACGGAAAAGTTGGGAGCAAGGACGATGGGGATTTTATTCGAGGCCTCGTGGATGGCGGCGAGTTCCTTCTCATCGTGTCCGGTCGTGCCGATGACGAGAGCGCTCCTGGTAGTCAACGCTTCCTGGAGAAGCTGGGCGGTGAACGAGTGGATGGTGAAATCGATCACGGCATCTGCTCCTTCAAGGAGAGGGCCCAGCTCTTCCCCCGTGTCGTGGGTTCCGTGAATGGTGGCGGCTGGATGGGCTTCCACGGCTTCCGCCACGGACAGACCCATGCGGCCCGAACGCCCGGTGATGACGATGTTCATGGTGAGGTGATGAAAGGTTACAGGCTAAAGGAGCTCGAACTCGCTGAGGACGGCCCGCAGTTCTTCAGTTTTTTCCGCGGTGAGGCCGACGAGGGGGAGCCGGAACTCGGCGGTGCACTGTCCACGGAGGGCGAGGGCACTCTTGATGGGGATGGGATTGGTATCGAGGGTCATGAGCGCACTCAGGAGGGGGTAGTAGCGCTTCTGGATTCCCAGGGCTTCATCGAAGGAGCCGTTGAGGGCCGCCTTGACCAGGCGGGCGACCACATCGGGGATCAGGTTGGCGGCCACGGAAACTACTCCCACCGCTCCCACCGATATGAAGGGGATGGTGAGAGGATCGTCGCCGGAGACCACGGTGAAGGATTCCGGGACGGCTTGGACGAGCTTGTTGACGCGGTCTGACGACCCCCCCGCTTCCTTGATGCTGACCACGGTCTCACAGTCGCGGGCCAACCGCGCGACGGTCTCCACATCGATCTGAATGACACTGCGTCCGGGCACTGAATAGAGCATGAGGGGAAGGGAGGAGGCGTCCGCGACCGCCTTGAAGTGCTGGTAGAGTCCTTCCTGGGAGGGCTTGTTGTAGTAGGGGCAGACCTGGAGAGAACCGTCGGCCCCAGCCTGCTCTGCTTCCCTGGTAAGGAGAATGGCCTCGCTGGTGGAATTGGCGCCGGTGCCAGCCACCACCTTCAGGCGTCCCGCGGAAAACTCCACCGCACGCCTGATGATCTCGATGTGCTCGGCATCGTTGACGGTAGGGGATTCGCCGGTTGTGCCAACCGGGACGATCCCGTCAATGCCGGCCTCGGCCTGCCGATTGATGAGCGCCTCGAAAGCGTCATAATCGACGTGACCGTCGCGAAATGGCGTGACAAGGGCGGTGTAGCTGCCTGCGAACATGGCAGGAGAGTAGTGGGGAGCGATCACCGCACTAGCAAGGGCAAAAACGCCTCCTGTTCACAACTCGATATCGCCCTCGAAGACGAAGTCGGCCGGACCGGTGAGAGTGACGTTTCGGAAGCCTGTCCCGGCGTTGCCTTCGAAGCCAATCCGGAGCGTCTCTCCGCCCTGGACGTCGACTTTGATGGGCGCGGGCGCCCCGTGGAGGAGGTGATGGATAATGGCGCAGGCCACCATGCCCGTGCCGCAGGCCAGGGTTTCGTTCTCCACTCCGCGTTCGTAGGTCCGGATCGCGATGTGTCCGGGAGCGATCTCCTTCACGAAGTTGGCGTTGGTTCCGTTGGGGAAGTGTTCGTGGTGGCTGATGGCGGCGCCCAACCGGAGGACATCAAGATTGGCGAGGTCATCGACATAGGCCAGAGCGTGAGGAACTCCAGTGTTCAGGATGTGAAGGGAGCTTTCGAGATCCTTGATCGAGACCCCGGAATTCAGGTCGAGGTCAAAGGGGGTCGACATGGTGACCTCGACCTCCTCCCCGATGAGCCGGGCTGTGAGGGTGCCGGCGATGGTCTCGAAGCTGATGTTCTCCCGGCTGTCGTTGAGCAGACGGGCGGTGTAACGACCGAAGCAGCGGGCGCCATTGCCGCACATCTCGGCTTCGCTACCGTCGGCATTGTAGTAGCGGAACCTGAAATCCGCCCCGTTCCGGGCTGGTTCGGCTGCCAGCAGGCCATCGGCGCCCACCCCCCGGTGACGGTCACAGATCCTTGCTATCTGCTCGTTGCTGAGCTCGATCGAAAGGGCCCGATTGTCGATCATGACGAAATCGTTTCCGGCTCCGTTCATCTTGGTGAAAGGCAGACGCATGGCGTGCTTGATATGTGTGGAAGGCGATACGCCTGTTGGGTGCAAAGGTCAAGGTCCAGCCCTTGGGTCGGGAGCGTGCGACGGCTTGTCCATGGAAGCTCTCGGGTTCAGGTCGGGAGCATCCGCTTGGAGGAGCGGGGAGTCCGGTAGGCTCACATGCCGGTCAGCCAGTGCGGCGGAGGGGCTGCCGTTTCCTTACCCATGGGCCTTGGCGGCCTCGATGAGGGGCCTGGTGAAGGCCCCTACTTTATCCGCTACATCGGGAGCGTCGGCATTGAGTTCGACCTGCTTGACGATGGCGGAACCCACCACGATGCCGTCCGAGACGGAGGCCACGAGGGCGGCCTGTTCGGGTGTGGCAATCCCGAATCCCACACAGACAGGGAGGTCGGTGTGCCGCCTTATTGCCGACACGTGGTCGCCGATCTGTGCGGAAGGTCCTCCATGGGAGCCGGTCACCCCGGTACGGGAGAGGGCGTAGATGAACCCCTCCGCATGGCGGGTGAGAAGGTCGATGCGGCCGGGAGGAGTGGTGGGAGCAATGAGGCGGATCTGCCGCAGGCCCGCATGGTTGGCCATCTCGCAATTCAGGGCCGCTTCATCAGGGGGGAGATCGAGAAGGAGGATGCCGTCTGCTCCGGCTTCGGCGGCATCGTGGTGGTAGGCGTCGTAGCCGTAGGTGTAGACGGGGTTGAGATAGGTGAAGAGAACGATGGGGATCTGGTGGGATTTGCGGAAGCGGCGGATGAGTTCGAAAACCCCTTTGGTGTCACAGCCGGCCGCGAGGGATCGGGCAGCCGCAGCCTGGTTGACGATGCCGTCGGCGAGGGGATCGGAAAAGGGAACGCCCAGTTCGATGATATCCGCTCCCGCTTCCGCGAGTGCGATCAGGATCTCCAGGCAACGCCCAAGGTCGGGGTCGCCCGCACTCACATAAGCCACGAAGGCCTTCTCGCCGGTGGCCCGGAGATTCTCGAAGGTGGCGTCTATGCGGTTGCTCATGCCGCCAGAGGGATAGGGGAGAGCGGGCCCGGTGGGAAGGACGATTGGTGGACAAGGAGAGATCTTCGTGGTTCAGTCACCCGCCATGCGTGCGCGTCTGACCAAGGACTTTCGTTTTGAAGCGGCCCATACCCTCCCCAGCCTGCCGGAAGGGCACAAGTGCCGATGCATGCACGGTCATAGCTTCAGGGTGGAGATTTCGATTGAAGGCGAAGTGGATGAGAAGATCGGCTGGGTTTATGACCACAAGCGGATCAGCGACGCCGTGGCACCTCTCCTGGCAGATCTCGATCACGGTTACCTCAATGACATTGAGGGGTTGGAGAGTCCGACCATCGAGCATCTGGCCGCTTGGTTCTGGCGGAAGCTGGAAGCCGGTCTTCCGGGACTCTGTGAGGTCGTGATCTACGAGACCCCAACCGCGCGCTGTGTCTTTCGCGGTGAGTTTTGACTGGTGTTTGGGCGGGGAGAGGTTACCTAGCCTGCGACATGAAACGCCTGAGTCTTCTGGTTGCCGTTTTTGCCTTCCTCCTGGGCTCCTGTGAGCGTCATAATTGGGAGGATGTGGATGAGAATGGGGACGGCAGGATCGACCAGAACGAAAAGGGCACCAAGCGTCTTTACAAGGAGCACAAGGAGCACAAGGAAGACGAAGGGGAGCACAAGGAAGAGGAAGAGGAGGGCTAGGAAGGTCTCCGCTTCCTCCGGTAGGAGAGGAAGCACTCGCCGTTGTCGAGGGGCTCGAAGTGAGTGAGCTCGAATTCAAGGGAGGCGGGCAGATGGTCTCCCAGAGGGCCGGTGATGGTGGGAGCCTCCGCTCCGCCCAAGAGGGTGTGGCCCGCCCAGGTAAGATGAATCTCATCGAGGGCATCGAGCTCGGCAAGGGTCCGTACCAGGGTCCCGCCGCCTTCGCAGAGGAGGGTCCTGACCTGATGCCTGGTGGCCAGGATGTGGAGGAACTCCTGAATCGAGCAACGGTGCACGGTCGCGCCGGCAGCCTCATAGAGGCCCGGGTCGTAGTCCTCCGGGGCCGTTGTGGCGAGCAGGTGAATGGCACCACCCGCGCTATGAAAGACCTTGTGTCCGAGGTCGAATTTCCCCGCGTGCGAGGCGATGCACCGCAACGGCTGGCGGGGCGGCTTGAGTTCGGGTGGGATGGTCATCGACATGTTGTCCGCTTCCAGGGTGCCCCGTCCCACCATGAGAGCGTCCGCCCGCCCGCGGATTTCCAACAGGCGCTGGAGATCACGCGGGGAAGTGAACTGCGCCGGGTCCTTGTTCACGGTGGAAATCTTGCCATCGGCGGTGATGGCGAAGTTGATCAGAACGGTTGGACGGGTCATGCCGCTTTTTCGTGGGACGTGAGAATGACGCGAATGGCGGCGGGGCAAGAGCGGATATTGTAATAATTGCGGGTTGAAAACAGGGAAATAGATTGTACACTGTTCCACCTGAAGCCATGAGCGAGCCCCAAGCCACCTCTCCTCAAATAGCCTGTTTTCTCAAGACCTACTGCGGTTGGAGTGAAGGCGTGCGCGCCATCATGCGCAAGTATGAACTGGACTACGAGGAGAAGGATATCATTGCAAACCCGGCCTTCCGCTGGGAGATGGAGCAGAAGAGCGGTCAGCCGCTCTCGCCCTGCGTAGAAATCAACGGGGAAATGTTGCCGGACGTGAGCGGGGAGGAAGTGGAGGCATGGATGATTGAAAGGGGACTTGTCAGGGCCAGTGAGGTTGAGCCCGACGCGCCGATTGACTCGTCCTGTTCCCCCGAGCAACACGAGGCCCGGGCCGAGGCGGAAGCGCAGGAAGATGCCGACGGGAAGGTTGTCTTCGTGGATTAGGAAGTGCCTCTGAGGTTAACCGCGCCGTTTCCGGACGGCCTGGGCGAATCCTTCCAGCACCTCCTCGGTGGCCTGCCACGAGATACAGGCGTCCGTGACGGATTGGCCGTAAACCAGTGCTCCGGGGTCGTCGCCGAGCTTCTGGTTGCCCTCCACCAGGTTGGATTCAACCATGACCGCTGCGATGGCGCTGCATCCGGTTGCGATTTGCGCACAGAGATCGTGGGCCACTTCGGGTTGTTTCCGGTAGTCCTTGCAGGAATTTCCATGGGAGCAGTCGACCATCAGGTAGGGAGCGAGCCCGGCTTCGCCGAGGCGGCCCTCCACCCGGGCGATGCTTTCAGCGTCGTGATTCGGTCCGTGGGTTCCCCCGCGCAGGATGATGTGGCAGGCCCTGTTGCCGGCGGTGGTCACGATGGCGGAGACACCCTGCTTGGTGACCGAAAGGAAATGGTGGCCTTCGCGGGCTGCGCCGATGGCATCCAGTGCTATCTGGTTCGATCCCCCGGTCCCGTTCTTGAAGCCCACCGGCATCGACAGACCGGAAGCGAGCTCGCGGTGGATCTGCGATTCGGTGGTGCGTGCCCCGATGGCCGCCCAGGCGATCAGGTCGGCGATGTACTGCGGCGAGATGGTGTCGAGAAACTCCGTTCCGGCCGGAACGCCAAGGGCGGCCAGCTCGAGGAGGAGTTCGCGCGCAATGCGCAGTCCCCGGTTGATGTCGAAGGAGTTGTCGAGGTGAGGATCGTTGATGAGCCCCTTCCAGCCCACCGTGGTGCGGGGTTTTTCGAAGTAGACCCGCATGACGATCTGCAGATCGTCGCCGAAGCGGTCAATCAGGGGCTTGAGCCGCGAACCGTATTCCAGGGCGGCGGAGGGATCGTGAATGGAACAGGGGCCGATTACGACCAGGAGGCGGTCGTCCTTGCCCTCGAGGATGGCTTCCGCCTGCAGGCGTGCGTTGCAGACAAGCTCAGTGGCCCCGCTGGTGATGGGGAGATAATAGGAGAGAACCGCCGGAGAGATGAGCGGATCAATCCCGGCGATGCGGAGGTCATCGGTTTCGTGGGGCGGCACGGGGAGGAAGTTGGTGGCGCGGTTGTTGTGATGCAAGGGTATTTGCACCCCGTGGGGAGGTGATGGGGAAGGGCTTCGCGGGGATTTAGGTTTCAGAATCCGGCATTTGGAATCTACCTTCCATCCATGAGTCAGCATGTGCAGCCCACGAAGGTGCCGCAGGAACGGGATTTCACAGGCGGGATGATCCCGCCGGCCTCCTGCTCCTTTGTCGGATCAACGGGAGAGAAGGAATTGGATGACCGCATCAGGAATCTCGCGCAAGGCACGTCCGAGGTGCCCAATCATTGCCTGTTGGAGGAGATGATGATCACGGCGGTGCGGATCGCCCGTGGGGGAGCGGTGACCGAGGGGGACTTCAAGCTCATGAATCGGGCCCTCAAGGAAATGCGGGAGGCCAGCGAGGTGTTTCATCCCTACCGCAATCATCGCAAGATAGCCGTCTTCGGATCCGCGCGGACACGGCCGGACGAACCGGCCTACCAGACCGCGGCGGAGTTTTCGCGCCGCATGCGGGAGGAGGGCTTCATGACCATCACGGGCGCTGGGCCGGGCATCATGGCGGCGGGCAACGAGGGGGCGGGGCGGGAGGACAGTTTCGGGCTGGATATCTCACTGCCCTTCGAAGCCTCTGCCAACGAGTTCATTGCGGGAGATCCCAAGCTGGTCAAATTCAACTACTTCTTCACCCGGAAGTTGTCCTTCGTGAAGGAGGCTGATGCCGCAGTTGGTCTGCCGGGGGGGTTCGGGACGATGGACGAGATTTTCGAGGCCCTCACCCTGATTCAGACCGGGAAGGCTTCCATCTATCCGATTGTCCTTCTCGATGGGAAGGGAGGAACCTACTGGAAGTTCTGGAAGCAGTTCGTCGATGAGCACCTGGCCCGGCTGGGAATGATCTCGGAAAATGACTTCCATCTTTTCCGGGTGACCGATGACGTGGAGGAAGCAGTGGAGGAAATCGTCGGTTTCTACCGGATCTTCCATTCCTACCGTTATGTTGGCGACAAGATCGTGTTGCGTCTCAATGCCCCTCTTACCGAGGATTCCCTTGCCATGATCGAGGAGGAATTTGCCGACGTTGTGAAGGCGGGCAGGATGATCCAGCAGAAGGCCCTGGAGGAGGAGGATGACGAAGAGGAACTGTCGGAGTTGGTTCGTCTGGTCTTTCGTCATCGGCGACGGGATTTCGGTCGGTTACGGCAATTGATTGATGCCGTGAATACCAGTGAGGTTGCAGCACAGAAGTGAGGAGATCGTGATGGCAGCGGGGGAACGAGCCGATTTTCTGCTGGTTGCGCGGGGACTTTGTGATTCGCGGGAGCAGGCCAAGCGCTTCATCATGGCAGGCGAGGTCATGTGCGGGACTGAGCGGGTTGCCAAGCCCTCCACCAGGGTGCCCCTGGATGCTGATTTGACTGTCCTGCGTCGTCCGAGATACGTCGGTCGGGGAGGGCTCAAGATGGAGGGTGCGCTGAAGGGGTTTGCAATCGATCCGGCAGGTTGGGTTTGTCTGGACCTGGGCGCTTCGACCGGAGGATTTACGGATTGTCTCCTGCAGCACGGTGCGGAGCGGGTGCACGCGGTGGATGTCGGCACAAATCAACTGGCGTGGAAATTGCGGCAGGATTCGCGGGTGGTGGTGAAGGAGCAGTTCAATGCCCGCCATCTGGTGGAGTCTGATGTGGGCGAGCGGGTTGACCTGGTGGTAATGGACCTCTCCTTTATTTCCCTGACCAAGGTTTTGCCGGCGGCTGTTGGGGTGCTGAAGCCGGAAGGGATCGTGATCTGTCTGATAAAGCCGCAATTCGAACTCTCCAGAGCGGAAGTGGGGAAGGGGGGGATCGTGCGCGACCCGGAATTGCGGGCCAAGGCGGTGGACGGTGTCCGTGAATTCGTCATCCGGGAATTACAGTGTTCCTGGGCGGGGCTCATGGAGTCACCAATTACCGGAAGGGACGGGAACGTCGAGTTCCTGGCCAGACTGCAACTGAGTGATCCCCGCTCCGACCATGCACCGGATCGGCAATAGAAGCATTCGACAGGACTCTGCTTATTGCAGGCGGCTCTTGGCCGCCCAGAGTCCCAGGGCGGGATTGCCGATAAAGTAGAACCGTTGTCCCTCTGCGTCGGTGTGCCATCCATCACTGCGTCCGTCGGGCCGGTAGCGGGTCATCATTTCGTCGAGGTCGGCATATTGGTAGCCCACGTCCTCGATCTGCTGCCGGGTGAGGTGGCCGGGGCAGTAGGTGACCGTGAATCGTCCCTCCGGGGAGCCATGGATAAGGTGGGCCGCCGCTCCGAGATTGTCGCGCAGGTCATCGTTCTCCTCCACGAAGCGAATCACCTCGGCGGTGGAGCGGTAGCCATACTTGCGGATCATCCGATCGATCTCGGGATCCTCACCGAAGGTACGCACGCCGGGGGCGAGGACAATGAGTTCGCCGCCGTCAGCGATGGCCATGCGGGTGCGATAGATGCCCTTGTTGCCGATCCAGGTACTGTGGAATTCGTCGGGATTCATGAGGACCACCACCCTGTCGAGTTCCTCGTCGAGGTGGTTGAAATTGACCTCCACGGCGAGTTCTGCGGCCTTCTCGAAGGCCTCGCGGTCTCCCACGAAGAGCCCGCGGGTGACAAGATTCCCGTCGGCGTCGGCCCCGATCACGGTCTGGGCGTAGATGATGGGGAGATGCCCACAGAAGGTATCCTCGGCGTAATTGAGGATCCTGCGGAGGCAGGTGTCGGTTCGCCCCATCATGCGTTCTGTTCCATAGATCGACCCGATGTAGTGGCTCTCGTTGATACCGGCTTCCCCTCCCGTTCCAACGAAGAGGTTCTTGTTCCCGTTGGCAACGCCGATCACCTCGTGAGGCACGGCCTGACCGATGGAGAGGATGAGGTCGTGGCCTCCTTCCCAGACGAGTTTGTTGAGCTGCGCCGGCCACGGACGCGTCCATACTCCCTCGGTGACCTCGGAAACAAATTCGGCGGGCACCTCCCCGATGGTGACCACGTCCTCACGCCAGCGATGGGGCCGGATACGGTCGCGCGGGATAGTGGGATACATTCGGTCGAGTTGCTCGTCGCTCATGGGGAAGTGGGTTCCCAGAGCGGGGAGCACGTCGACCAGCCGGTTGCCGTAGTGGTCCGCTGCTGCGCAGGCGAGGGGACCGGACTTGCTGTAGAAACGTGAGAAGTCGGGAGGAACGAGCAGGACCTTGTTCCGTCGGCCCAGGGTGGCGAGGGCGGAGGTGAGGCCGGTGGCCAGATCCTCGTCGCTGAGGACGGTGGTGGGAGAACCATGGGAGAAGAGAAGCACGGGGCTTTTTAACTCCGGAACCGCTCAAAATCGAGCGATTCGATCGATTCCGGGAGCGACTTTGTGAAAAATTTCACAAGCTGATCTTGAGTAGGGCGGAATGAGGGTTATTCTTTCCCTGTTGAGCGTAGAAACTGCCGATACGACGCTTTCGCATGCCGCCTATGACTCCAAGGTCGAAGGCAACATCATCTTCACGCGTCTGGATGCCGCCATCAACTGGATGCGCAAGAACTCCCTCTGGCCCATGCCGATGGGGCTGGCCTGCTGCGCGATCGAATTGATGGCTACCGGGTCATCCCGCTTCGATATTTCACGATTCGGGGCGGAGGTCATGCGGTTCTCCCCCCGTCAGGCCGATGTCATGATTGTTGCCGGCACGGTGACCTACAAGATGGCTCTGGCGGTGCGCCGCATCTGGGAACAGATGCCGGAACCGAAGTGGTGTATTGCGATGGGGGCCTGTGCCTCCAGTGGCGGAATGTATCGAAGCTACGCTGTTCTCCAGGGAATCGACAGGCTCCTGCCCGTCGACGTTTACATTTCCGGTTGCCCGCCCCGTCCCGAAGCTCTTCTGGAGGGATTGATGAAGCTGCAGCGCATCATCGAGGGCGAGAAGCCGATCGAAGACCAGATTGCCGAGATCCGGCAAGCACAGGTATGAGTAGCGATGCGGATGCCAGCAAGCTGCGCAAGGAGTTCGGGCGAACCAAGGTGCGGGCGATGCGCGAGTTCCGTGGTGAGCACACCGTGGTGGTAAAGCTTGAGGCCCTGAAGGAGATCCTGGTGTATTGCCACCAGGACCTCGGGTATGACTTTCTCCTCGACGTGAGTAGTGTGGACAACATGGGCGAGGATCCGCGTTTCGAGATTGTATACGAACTCGCTACTATCGATGACCGCAAGCACCTGAGGGTGAAGGCCCCGGTGGCCGAGGACGAGGAAGTGCCGACCGCGGTCGATCTCTGGAAGACCGCCAACTGGCACGAGCGCGAAGTCTATGACATGATGGGACTTCGCTTCACGGGACATCCCAACCTGAAGCGGATCCTGATGTGGGAAGGCTACCCCTACCATCCCCTGCGCAAGGAGTTTCCCCTTGCGGGCAAGCCCAGTGAGATGCCCGACGTGGCCTTCAGCGGCGTGGCCCCTCTTGAGGGTGGTCCTTTCGTGACCAGCGCCGGAACGGATCGGGTTGGAGGGGAACCCCGGGCCAAGGGTGAGAGTTGAACTGATGGCCCCGGCAACCCGGGGGTTGAGAGTGGCGCTTCTTGCTCCGACGTGCGATTATTGAGCGGGTTGCGCCTCGCAAGGCCCGAAACCATCGCCCTCATGGTGGGGCGCTTTCTGTTCATGAGACGCCCTTCCTTCCTTCCGCGGATCAGCCTGCATCGGCCGGGGTTTGATATCCTGACTCTTCTCTGTCTGGTCCTGCTGGCAGTTCATGTCGCGGTGGTGGTGGGTGGCGAGGTGGTAGGCGGCGGAGTGAAGGGCCTGGTGGCAGCGGGCTTTTATGAGACCATTGGTCTGAGTCGCCCGGGAGTGCTGGCTGGAAAAGGGTGGCAATTCCTGACCTACCCTTTCTTTCACGGAAACTGGCCGCACCTGCTTTTGAACTGGATGGTAATCTACATCATAGGCGGTCGCGTGCTGCACATCCTGGGAGCGCGGGCATTCACCAGGATCTTTTTGGGAGGGGCCTTGGGCGGCGGGCTCCTGCACGTTCTCCTTTTCCCGGGCTATCCACTGGGAGAGGGTATTACCCCGCCTCACTGGCCCCTGGTAGGAGCCTCCGGAGGGATGATGGCACTCCTCATGGCCCTCGTCAGTCTCTCGCCGGATTCGCGGATGTGGCCCCTCATGGTCTCGGGCAAGAACCTCGGACGCGGGCTCATGTTCTCCACCCTCATTCTGTTCCTGCTCACTCCCGGACTGAAGATCCCCGTTCTGGAAGCGGCGGGACAATGGCTGGCGAGAAACGGGGAAATGGGTCCCCTCTTCCAGGTGAGCCACATTTGCCACCTCGGGGGTGGCTTGGTGGGAATGCTCTACGCGCACCGCCTGCTGCGCAAGTCGGTCAGCCTGGAAGACCTCCGGCGTGATCGGAAACGGCGGGAAGGAGTTGGAGCCTGACCCTGACCTGAAGGACGATTCATCAGGCAAGCCCGAGGGCTCTAGCGCTTTGACTTGGGAGAGGTGGTTTTGGAGGGAGGGCTCGACTTGCTCGGGGCTTCGTTCGTTTTGGAGGACGAACTCGGGGAGGGAGGGGGAGAAGGACGTGGGGTGGCAGGCCTCGATCTCTCCGGTCTGCTGGGGGAAGGGCGGGAACGGGACGGGGAAGCCGGGCGGGAACGGGACGGGGAAGCCGGGCGGGAACGGGACGGAGAAGCCGAAGAGCGGGATTGCCCGGAACCCAAGGAGTAGGACTTGGGCGGATTGCCCCGGGGAGCGGGACGGGAGGAACTGGAATTGTGCGAAGGCGAGGACGGGCGGATGCCATTATCGTAGGAATCGGTCAGTTTGCGGGAGCGTCCCCGGTCGTTGTCGGCAGCACGACTGTCGCGATGGTGTGACTGACCACGGCTGTGGTTGTGGAGAGGTTTCCGGTAATTGCGATAGTAGGTGTGGTAGTCGGTCCGGTGTCCCCCGTGGCAGGGATAGTGATTGCAGTGCGAGCAGCGTGTGTGGCGGTAGCGGTAGTAGTTGTTGTGAACGCCGATGTAATAGTCGCTGTAAAACCCGTCGTAGTAGCCGCCGTGGTAGTTACTGTAGCCACCATTGTAGTAGGGATCGTAAACACAGGAACTGAGGAGTGCGGCGCAGAGCAATGCGAGAAACAGGGGCGGGGAGTGTTTCATGGTTCTTGGACGGCGATTCTTTATACTCTATTCGGGGAAAGTCGGGCCTTGGCACGCAGGAAGTAAGAATTTCTATAGAGCGCAATTCTCCTCTGCAGACCAGAAAAAGGATACCATAGTCGCCAGAATGCCGGGATATCTCCCTGATTTGGGACAATATGAAGACTCTCGGGCAATATCGCGCATTTGAGAATACAATGTGGTTACAAGTTCTTGCGTTGGCCTCGGGAACTCCTATGGTTAGCAACAGAAACTCGTCAGGATCAGGACACCCGTGCGCGCGAACACACTACCAAAATATCCACCCCTGCCTCCGCCCCGACGGAGGGCAGGCTTCACCCTGGTTGAGATCATGGCTGTGATGATGGTCATCGCCATTCTGCTCTCGGTTGCTGCGGTTGGAATCCAGAGCATCGACCGGGGTCAGGCGACAACTACCGCGCTTTCCGTCACCGAGGCTCTCTTTGATGAAGTTCGCAGCAGGGCGGTGGGCAAGGGAATACGCGCACGGCTTCTCATTCATAAGGAGCTGGACGACAACGACCCATACGGGGAGGATGGTGACCGCTATCTACGCTACATGTATATGGCGGTGGAGGGCACCAATCAGGCGGGAGACGCGCAGGGGGGCGGATGGAAGGTTGAAACGCAGGCAACAAAACTTCCCACCGGAGTCTACTTCAGCATCGAGGAGAGCGAGAGAGTGGCTGCTGCGATCGGAGTGGGCAAGCCGGGCACCATGAGCATTAAGCTTCCCGGTGAATCGGATTCGCTCAAGGAGTGCTACTACTTTGAGTTCAACCCTGAGGGCGTCTGCGTCGACAGTGAGAATGCCGCCTTGGCTCCCGGCGCGGTGGTCGTCCTCATTAGTGGAGCGCGCCCCCGTGGCGCGGAAGAACCCACGATTCTGAAGAACAACAAGGTGGGTTTCGTCGTCTGGCGTAATGGCCGGACCTCCATTTTCCGCAGCCCTGAACAAATCGATCGCGCGCAATGAACACGATTCTCTCCCAACCCGGTCGCACCGGTCGCCGTGGGTTTACGCTCATGGAGACCGTGATTGCGATTGGAGTGGTGGCCGTTCTCCTCACGACTTTCCTGGCTGTCTTCGGACCGGCCTCCTCAAGCATCCGGCGCGTTCTCAGTGCCCAGGAGGCGGGTCGTCTCACCACCGCCCTGGAGAGGGAACTGGGCACGCTGCGGGTGGGTCCCGATGACGACTATGACAATTCCTTCCACAAGGCCTTCGAGTGGATTCGGGATTCCGGCAAATCGGACAAGGTCGTCCTGCTCTACAATTACCGGGGTGATCCGAAGCAAATCCGGGAAGACGCTTCGCTCGAACCGTTCACCCTGGATGGCGGACAGTCCGGTCGGGACTTCATCCTCCAGCCGGCTGTCCGACGCAGGGGCGACGCGGAAAACGATCTCAAGGATGATCTCGAGGAGGTGGAGGGCCGGGTCTACCTTGTGCGGATGACCCAGATGATCTTCGACGACGGCCAGGATCCCGTCCTCATCCCGGGTAGCCATGGAGAGATCAAGAACATGCACTCCCATGACGCGATCGATAATGTGATTTCCTATCCTGGTGCCATCATTGCCTACACGGGCGATTTTTACGCGCTGAAGAGCAACAGCTACGAGTTCATCGAGCGTTTGGACCTCAGTGATGCCAATGGCGATGGCAATCCTGACTCACTGGGCAGGCCCCTCTTCTCCCGGAATCTCGGTGTGCGCCGCTGACCAGCCCCCCTGCCTTTCCCATCCATGACCATTTCCCTTCTTCCAAGACGCTCCGCGCGTGGATTCACCCTGGCCGAGTTGATGGTGGCGATGGCGATTACCGTCATTCTCCTTACCCTTCTGGTGTCCGTGACGGGGGTGGCCCTCGACGGGTGGCGGATCAGCCGGAACAAGGTAAGGGCCTCCCGGCAGGCCAAGGCCTCTCTCGATCAGATGAGCCGGGACTTTGAGGCCATGGTTGTCCGGACCGGGAGTAATTTCGAGTGGCTCTATACCGAGACTGATCCGGATGAACCGGGTCCGGCCGACAATGAAAGCCCGAATGCCGCCCGCATCCTCATGTTTTCCGCGGTCACCGATCGTTATGAAGGAGATGTCGAGGGACAGAAGGACAAGGGAGGGGACGTCACGGGACTGAACTACAAGTTGCTCTATAAGGACCCCATCACGGATGACTACGATGATAAGTTCAATGTCTTTGCCCTCTACCGCAACCTGGTTGATCCGGACGAGACCTTCGAGAACCTCCTTGAACACGACCCTGTCAATCCGAAGGATCTCAATACGAAGTTCAAGCGCTACGAGGCCAATCTCGGAAATCCGAGCAATTTTGTCTGCGAGAACATCTTCGAACTGACCGTGGTCTTTACGGTGGAATACACCGAACTGGACAGAGGTCGGCTTGTCACGAGGATCGAGCGTATTCCCATCATCAGCACCGGGGGCGATTCCGCGGCGGAGACCTTCAGATTCACGGGCAATGGGATCAAGGTGGACGACGGCGGGAACGTACCCTTCAAACGCGGACGGATCTCGGCGGTGGACCTCAGCATCACGGTCCTCACGGACAACGGGATCGCCACCCTGCGCAAGGCGAACTTCACCGGGTCCGACCGGAACCGGTTCCTGGCCAAGAACTCCTACCGCTACTCCAAGACGATCCTTCTTCCACAGCCCTAGAGCGGAGACAATCCAGTCTTCTGCCGCGAGAAGCAGGCGCCCGGGTTCCGGGCGCTTTTTTGTGGGTCGGAAAACCTGAGCACGTCGTCACTTCCCCCTTGCCGCCGGGTAGGGGTTGCTCCCAACCTGCATACCACCATGGGACTCAACGCTTTTTCCATTCTCGCGCAGGCCGCTGTCGAGGCCGAATATGATACCTTCCGCCTGGTCTCTGTCCTGGTCCTGTCCATCATCCTCATTCTGGTCCTGATTCTGGCCTTTCGGATCCAGGCCTTTGTGAGCCTGCTCCTTGCGGCCATCTTCGTTGGGATCGCCTCGGGGACAATGGAGCTCATCGAGGTGGGGGACACCATCAAGGATGGAATGGGCGGAGCACTCGGGTTCATTGCCACCATCATCGGCCTGGGGGCGATCTTCGGGCAGATGATCGAGCACTCGGGCGGGGCTCAGAGCCTGGCTAACGGCATGTTGAGAGCCTTCGGGGAGAAACGGGCCAACTGGGCCATGTTGCTCACGGGCTTTCTCATTTCCATCCCTGTTTTCCTGGATGTGGGGGTCGTGATTCTCGCTCCCATTATCTACGCCCTTGCGCGGAAAAGCAGGAAGTCCGTTCTCGTGTTTGCGCTACCTCTGCTGGCCGGGATGGCGGTGACACATGCCTTCGTGCCGCCCACCCCGGGACCCACTTTCGTCGCCTTTGCCCTGCAGGTTCCTCTGGGCTACGCCATTCTCTGGGGAGTCATGGTGGGGCTTCCCACCGCCCTGATCACCATACCGATCTGTCGCTGGCTGGGGGAGAAGTTTCACATCGATCCCCCTGCTGCCGATGGTGAGCCGGAGGAGGAGGGAGAGACCGGCAGCAGCACCCAGTCGCTGGGTCTTCCCTCCGTGTGCACCATCCTCGCCATCCTGGGAGGGCCCATTCTCATCATCGTAGTGGCTTCCTTCGTGGAGGGCTCGATTGCGGACGGGGTCCCGGAGTTTCTGACCACCGAGGAGGGCAGGACGTTGACGGAGGGGCTGGACAAGAAGAAGTCCTTTGACGTCGCCCTTGGCAGCCTGAAGGCGAAAGCCTCTACGCCGGCGCACGTCATTCTTTTCCTGGGACACCCCATCATTGCCCTGCTGATCGGCACCTGTGCGGCCATCTACGTTCTCGGCATGCGCCGGGGCGTTCGTGGAAATGCCCTCATGGAAGTCGCCACCAAGGCCCTTGGCCCGGCCGGGATCATCATCCTGGTGACCGGAGCGGGCGGGGTTTACAAGCAGATGCTGATCACCACCAAGGTGGGGGATGCGCTGGCTGATATCCTGCAGGGATCAGGGCTGGGTCCTCTCATCCTGGCCTGGACGCTCACCACCATTATCCGGATTGCACAGGGTTCCGCTACCGTGGCGATGGTCACGGGGGCAGCCTTGATCAGCCCCTTCCTGGCAGCGGGTGACTATTCCACCTCCCAGCTTGCGCTGGTTACGATTGCCATCGCGGCGGGGGCCACCGGTTTCGGGCATGTCAACGACAGCGGATTCTGGATCGTCAACCGCTACTTCCACATGACAGAGCGGGAGACCCTGCTGACCTGGACTCCCATCCTGACCGTCATCTCGGTGGTGGGTTTGATCATGGCGTCCCTGCTCTGGATGGTGGTCTAGGAGCGGACACAGGGATCAGGTGATCCCGGTGCAGGAATGCTTGTTCCCGATCGGCAGGAGGTAGAGGTCCGGGCCAGGGCCTGGCGTCCTACCCGAACAGCTTTGTGAGGGGCTGGCCACTCCGGGCCCCGAGCTTGAAGGGCCGGCGGCTGGGGGACATGAGGGTCAGGTCGTGGGGCACGCCCATGGCGAATCCGATGGTGGCATTGAAGTCCGGCCCGGTGACCGGATTTTCCGCCACGTTGGAACCGGTCTTATCGGTTTTTCCGTACACCTGTCCCCCTTTGATCCCGCCCCCGGCGAGGAGGTAGGAAAAGGCCTTGGGGAAGTGGTTCCGCCCGGAACGTTCCTGCACGATCTTGGGAGTGCGTCCGAACTCGGTGGCTACCACCACGAGGGTGCTCTCGAGGAGTCCCTTTTCTTCGAGATCCTGCAGGAGGGCTGACAACGCCTGGTCGAGGATGGGGAGTTTCTGCTCGCACTGGTCGAAGTTGTCATTGTGCCAGTCGAAGCCACCGAATCCGACGTCGATGAAGCGAACCCCACGTTCCACCAGACGACGGGCGAGGAGGACCCCCTTGGAGAAACTGTGGGCGCCGTAGGCAGCGTGGACCTTGGCGTTTTCCTTTTTCAGGTCGAAGGCCTCGAGGTCTTCGCTCTGCATGAGCTTGACCGCCTCCTCAAAGACCTGGTTGTAGGCCCGCACGTTTTTCTGGCTCTTGTGGAACTTCTCGTCGAACTGCTTGTCAAGGAGCTGACGGAGAGCGAGTTGCTTGTTGAACTGGGTTTCGCTGACCTGATGGAGTCGTCGCACATTCTGGAGCCCCGAGTTAGCATCCCCAACCGGGAGTGGTGCATACTGGGGCTCGAAGAACCCGGCCGCCGGATGCCCGTTGCCCGAGCCCACGGTCACGAAGGATGGCAGGCTCTTGTTGGCCCGTCCCTTGAGCCGGGTGATCCAGGCCCCGTTGGAGGGGTGCACGATGGAGGCCCGCTGTGCGTAGCCGGTACGCATGAAATAACGGCCTGGTCCATGGGCTCCCTGGGTGGAGGTCATGGAGCGAACGAGGGCGATCTTGTCGGCCTGCCCGGCCAGTTTGGACATGTAGTGGCCGAGACGCACGCCGTCGGCCTTGGTCTTGATGGTCTCGGTCGGTCCCCGGAACTCATCAGGCGCTTCCGGCTTGGGATCAAAGGTGTCGAGGTGGGTCATGCCCCCCGACATGAAGAGATAGATGACACTCTTGGCCTTGCCTCCACCCCCTGCCACGGCGGTGGGATCAGCGGCCAGGGCGCCCGGGGAAAAAAGCTCTGCCGCACTTCCGGCGATGGTGACGCCCAGGCAGCCCCGGGCTGCGGAGGCCATGAAGGAGCGGCGGTCCAGTTCGTCGAGTTTGTTCAGGTCGGACATGATGAGTGAAATTGGGGTTTTCAGATACGGAATGGTCGTGAAGGAGCACCCTTATTGTACGAAGAGGTAGCGCTTGGAGGTCAGCATGGCCCGCGCGAGGGTGAAGATGTCCTCCCGGTCCCCGGCAAGGGGCAGGAGGTCCTTCTTCTCGGCCTCGGAGGGGCGGCTGGAATAGAAGGCCAGGAACAGGTATTCAAGCCGCTGCTCCGGATTGGTGATCTCCGCCAGTGCTTCAAAGACCTTCGACCGCCGGTTTTCCGTGCTGGCGGCAACCTGCCCGTTGAGAAGGGTGAGGGCCTGCGGAATGGTGGCGGCGGTGTGGGCTGCCTCCGGGGTGTTGCGGTCCGAACCGCCGAATTGCCGGACCAGGTGACCAGCCTTGAAGGGGCTGGGGTGCTCGGAGGCCCGCATGTTGATCGCCGCCCGGGCTCCACCGCCGGAGCGGTTCATCGCCGCGCTGCTCATGCCCATTTCCTCTTTTTTCCTTTTCCCCTCCCGGCGCAAGGCTTCCCGGCGTTGCTGGAGACGCTCCACTTCCTTGAAGTTGCCTCCGGCCCTGGCCTTGGTCTGAGCGATCTGAAGTTCCCGGTACTTTCGCTGGTAGACCCGTCTCTGCTCTTCCATTTCCTTGGCTGCCCTGCCTGCCTCGAGGAGCTTGTTGGCAGAGAGGTTGAGGAGCCCGCGGATGTCACCCTGGTAGTTTTTCCATTTGTACTCCAGGGAAGTGTTGATGTTGTCGTCGGTGTTACCGAAGGCCAGGACGGTGAAGGAATCGTAGAGTTCTTCGGCCGACATCCGCCGGAGCTGGGGACCCACGAAATAGTAATCCGTACCCGGGGTAGCTTCCACGGGTGAGACTTGCCGCTGGAAGAGCCTGGTGTGGTAGAGGATCCGCTCGAAGTCACGGGTCCGGTAGTTCACCCCCTTCATCACTTTCTCGATGTAGGAGAGGACCTCCGGATGGGAGCCCACCAGCTTGCTGTTCCAGTCGTCTACCGGATCAACCAGGCCGTGCCCGAAGGTGCGCCGCCAGAGCCGGTTGGCGATGATCTTGGTGAAATAGGGGTTTTCGGTCGAAGTCACCCAGTCGGCAAAGACCCGGCGGCGATCTTCGGGCTTCACGTCCTTGACCTTGGCGCCGAAGAGGGTGGCGGGCTCGATTGCCTCGCCGGGGTCGGCGTCCTCGTACTGATAGTCGTCGGGGAGCTTGAGCTCCTGCTTGGCGGACTCGTCGATCTCGTTCCTGTTAAAATAGCGGAGGAGATAGCGCATGTCGCCACTGATCCGCCTGTTCATGGTCTTCTGGGCCTTCGCTTTTTCGGCCCTGTTCTTGTTCTTGAGAGACCGGGTCATGCGGGGGTGATTTTTCTTCGCCTGCTCCGTGACCTTGCTGATGACCGTTCGTGCTTCCTCGCTGCGATAGGCAATTCCTCCGCTGAAGGCCGCCATCTCGTAATATTCCATCTGAGTCCACTTGTCGAAAGGGTGGTCGTGGCACTGGGCACAGCCGATCTGGTGGCCGAGGAAGACCTGCACTGTATTGCTCACGTTATCGAGAAGCATGCCGCGGTCGCGGAGGTAGTATCCTACCGCGGGGTTCTTTGAAGCATGGCCCTCCGCGGAAAGCATTTCGTGGACAATCCTGTTCCAGGGCTTGTCGGAGGCCAGGGAGTTGCGCAGCCAGACGTGCCAGCCCAGCCCATACTGTTCGTCAGTGGTCTGGAGCCGGAGGAGGTCGGCGAAGTAATTGAAAACTGAGCTGTCATAGCCGGGAGAGGAGATCAGGCGCTCGATCAGGTGCGTGCGCTTGTCGGGCACCTTGTCATCGAGGAACCGGGACGTTTCCATCGCGGTGGGAATACGGCCCACGATGTTGAGGAAGGTTCGCCGCACGAAAAGTTCGTCCGGGATAATCGGAAGCGGCTGCAACTTGCGTGCATCGAGGTCCTTCTCCAGCAATTGATCGATGGTGGAGGCCACCCGGAGAACCTCCTGCAGTTCCAGGGGCTTGGTGTGGGGAGCGGACCCGGCCACGAGAGTGGCGGAGCCGAGCACAAGAATGGTGCCTGTGATGCACTTCATGGGGTCGTTAATACAGGTTTCGAGACGAGCAAAACAGCCTGATTGTCGGATGTTCAGACCTGATACGGATGAAACCCTGCAGGGCTTACGGAGTTGTGGCGGAAAACCACCACGATCCGATCAGGCGGAAGCAACTGGTGGCGAGTCCGGAAGGGTCAGGGCCAGCTGGGAGCGTCAGCTTGCCTTGTGTTCGTTTCGGGGACTACTCTTCCACCATCAGATCTCCAATCCATGCCTGCCCTGGCAGAGGGCATAAAATCCGGTGATCTGGAACTGAGGAAGAAGGCGCAGGAGTAATCGCGGGGTCTCGCCCCGGCCGGGGCCCGGACCGGGTGGGATTCGATCTGCCTGCTACTGCGGACGGGGGATGGGAAAGCCGAATTCCCGTGACAACTGTTATTTTGAACAGTATCTGATCTGACAGCATGATCGCGAAACTGTATAGTGCCGCGCTCCGGGGAGTGGAGGCGGTGGAGGTGGAAGTGGAGGTCAACTCACCGGGGACCGGGACACCCCGCATGGTGATCGTGGGACTGCCCGATGCGGCGGTCCGGGAGTCCGCAGAGCGCGTCACTTCTGCGGTCCATGCCTCGGCCCTCACCAAGGACGACGGCGTGATTACGATTAACCTGGCACCCGCCAACCTGAAAAAGGAGGGGCCTTCCTTCGATTTGCCCATCGCGCTGGCGGTGGTGGCCTGTGCACACAACAGCCGTCTGGACGGGGCCGTTGATTGTCAGATTCTGGGAGAATTGGCACTGGATGGTTCGGTTCGTCCGGTGAAGGGAGTTCTTTCGGCGGCGATCGAGGCGAAAGCGCGGGGGAAGAGGCGCCTGCTGGTTCCGGAACAGAACGCGAGGGAAGCCGCGGCGGTCGCCGGCATTGAAGTCTTCGGAGTGCGGGGACTTCGTCAGGCCTGGGATTTTCTTAACGGGGACGAGGTGCTGGCCCCGGCAAGGGCGGGAGATTTGAAGGAATGCGGGGAGCGATGTTATCCAGTGGATCTGGAGGAAGTGAAAGGTCAGCCCCACGTGAAACGGGCTCTCGAGATTGCGGCGGCAGGATCTCATAACCTGCTCATGGTGGGACCACCGGGAACCGGCAAGTCGATGCTGGCAAAACGCATGCCGACCATCCTGCCGGACATGACGGAAGAGGAAGCGATCGAGACAACCCGAATACATTCCATCTCCGGCAGTCTTGATCCCGGGGCAGGACTCCTGCGCACGCGACCGTTCCGCAGCCCACACCATACGATTTCGAATGCGGGCCTGCTTGGTGGTGGAAGCAATCCGGGACCGGGAGAGATTTCGCTGGCGCACAATGGAGTGCTGTTCCTCGACGAGTTGCCGGAATTTCGACGTCAGACCCTGGAGGTGCTGCGGCAGCCGTTGGAGGACGGACAGGTGACGATCTCCCGTGCGGCCGGAACCCTCACCTTCCCAAGCAAGGTCCTTCTGATCGGCTCGCTCAACCCCTGCCCCTGTGGCTACTTTGCTGATCCGGTGCGGGAGTGCTCCTGTTCGCGACGCCAGGTGGAACGTTACCGGCAGAAAATCTCCGGGCCTCTTCTGGACCGCATGGACCTGCACGTCGAAGTGCCGCTCATCGACTTCCGGCAGTTGTCATCCCGGGAGCCGACCGAGAGCTCTAGAACAGTGCGGGAACGGGTCCAGGAGGGTCGCGCCCGGCAGCAATACCGGTTCAGGGATGCTCCGGGAGTAAGGGTCAACTCCGACATGGGACCGGGGCAGGTGCGCAGGCATTGTGAACTCGATCGAGAGTCCTCGACCCTGCTGGAGCAGGCCATGGAGCAACTGAACTTTTCGGCCCGGGCTTATGACCGAATCCTGAAGGTGGCCCGCACGGTGGCAGACCTGGACGATTCGGATCTGGTTCGTGCAACCCACCTGATGGAAGCGATTCAGTATCGGAGCCTGGATCGCAAGTTGATGCCCTAGTGCGAATCCTGTTAGTCCGCTCCACGCTTTGGAGAGGGAGGGACTTTGCGGCTGGGAAAGAACTCCGGGCGGTATTCAAAGTGCATCAGATCGTAGTGATACCACTTCCCACCCCAGATAAATCCGTGCTTCTCAAAGATCCTAACAATCTTCCCGGGGTAGGCCAGACGGCGTTTCATGTCTCCGAGGCGATCCTGATCACGTTCCCACTTCCAATAGGCACCCAGGGATGGATTGAGATCGATCGCGATTCCAAAGGAGTGCGAACTCAGCCGCTTTGTGCCAGCTATCTTTCGCCAGTTAAATGTTCCGCCCATCTCTTGAAAGTACTTCCGTAATTGCGGCTCGGTCTGGAGCAAGATCGCCACTTCCTTCCCCACTTCTTTGAGCGCTTCGGCAGCACCATTACGGCTTTGGAAGCGAACCGATTTGTCCAGGAACTTGATCGTTACCAGACCCTTTTCGACCTCGGGTTTCGTGTCGCCATAAACCTCTTTGAGAAGAGCGTCGTTACGATAGCGACCAGGATCCAGGTTCTTGGGCCAAGCCTCGAAATCCAAGTTTGAGGGGTAGGATTGGTGAAGGATGTCGAGCAAGCTCGGAGCGGCTACCCGGTCAGCATGCGAACGCTGCTTCTCGTAGCGCAGGATCTCCTCACCTCCGTTGCGAAGTCTTGCGCGGAGCACACCCTGCTGGTCCTTGAACACGTTACCTATCGCACCGGGGTAGGCTGCGCGAAGACTTACGAGGGATTTTGAGGCACCTGGATCGAGCGATTGTCCCTGACAAACAAGTAGCAAGACGACGCACACCACGACCAGCGGCGAAAACATGTTGAGAAGAGTTCTGGAATTCACTTTTCTTTCAGGTGAGTTTCAACCCTTCTTCCTTGGATTTGAATCTATTATTTCTGCGGAGATCCGCGAGGATCGGCGTGCTGCAACTCGTGGTCCTTTGTCCCATGGTTCTCAGCAACTGTTCTCCCGAGACCGAAGCGGATCAATACCGAATCTGGATTGGGGGGGACTTTCACTTCGGCGAAGGGCGCTCCGCCGTGCTGGAGCCGCTTTCTCACCTCCTTCAGGGTGCGATTGGTTTCGTGAACCTGGAAGGGCCCCTTCATGGGGGGAAGGAAACGCACGTGGATGATTCAGGCAGAGTGTGGCTGTTCAATTCGCCGCGCCCCTTACCGCAGCAACTAGCCGCACTCAATATCCAGGCCGTCGGGACTGCCAACAACCATCAGCACGATGCGGGGAGCTCCGGAGTTCACGAAACGGAGCGGCATCTGAAGCAGGCTGGAATTCTATCGGTTGGGGGCAGTTCGCCCATCAGGCTGTTGAAACTTCCGAGGCTCGATATTGTGTTGACTGCACATGATCTCACGGACGGGATTACTCCCACCCTCTCGGCGGAGCTTCAGAGCGCCAGGAAGCGGGGCGATATTCTCATCAGCACATTCCATGTCACAGGCCCGCCGAGCTATCTGCCCTCACCCCAACTTCGCAAAGCTGTTGAAATCGCTCTCGAGGCAGGAGCCTCGGTGATTGCCTCTCATGGCAGCCATGCCCCTGGACCGGTAGAACGTCGCGGTGATACTGTCATTGCCTGGGGATTGGGAAACCTGGCCTTCAACTGCAAGTGTACGGACGAGAAGGATGGACTCGTTCTGGCCCTCCTTCTCAACTCCCGGAATAGTGGGGAGCGAATCGCAGAAGCGGGTGTCGTCCCAATCGATGCGGGGCTTCGCGGCAATCCTTCCAAGGCTGCCCGCAATCCGGAACTGATCTTCGATCTCCTGGAAGCGATCGGGAGTACCGAGTTGAGACGCCAGGGAGAGCGGGCCTCGTTTTGATCGATGAGAGACGGTGGAATGACACCCGCACGGGGTGTCGAATCGATCCTATCAGGCCCTGCCGAACCAATTGAGGTGGTCTGCCTCAGAGAGCGGACCGCCAATGGACTGTTCGACGCTCATGATGAGCTTGAGATTCTTTTGATCAACTTCGGTAAGCTGGGAATCCTGGAAGTTCTTGTCCACCTTGTACCAATCCTGTCGCTCGAAATACTGCCTTAGGGAGTCCGACTTAAAGGCCCGGCCGTGGCGAGCATAAATCGTGTTGCGCAGGAGGCGTAGATCTCGCCGGGAATAATCCGTGAGATGCACCACCTTGAGGATCCGATCGAAACTCTTTGGATCGAATGGATCCACCCACGTCTTTCCGACATCTTGTCCTTGCTGCTTCTGCCAATAGCTGTGGTAGCCTGCGGGCACGCTTCTCCCCAAGGCGCGAGAAATCAATCCGAGTTCCAACCACTCCGTCTTGGCGATTTGCTTCTGCTTCAATAAATTCAGGAGATTTGCTTCAGTCGCTTGCAGTTCCTTGCGGGAGATGCCCACCTCAAACTCCGCGACAAGGGCCGCGTTCTCCAGGTCGCGTTTGGACACCTTGCTCATGTCCAGGCCAGTTGGTTCATACCAGGCAAACTGTGCGAAGTAGTCGTTCAACCACTGCTTTCGAAACTCGTTCCCAGCCCGGGCAAAGATGGAATTCCGAACCAGAGACAGCTCTCTCAGCGTCTTGTCTTTCAGATCCGCCTCGCTGATTTTGCGATCGAAGTAGTAAGGATTCTCAACCCTGTCTCCTTTCTCCTGTGCGGGGGCCTCCAGGACCGTGAATCCTCCCACCAGCGCAAGAGCCACGGAACCCCCAAGCATGATACGACTCATCATTCTCATGTCCCCACCCTAGGGAAATTCGGATTGGTTGCAAACTCGGGGTTCTGACCACGAGGATCTCTTCCCGCGCAGTGATGTGGCCCGGAAACCTCGCAAAGAGCAGGTCCATCCGGAGGGCTGGCGATCGCAGCTTCATCCTTCGAACATGGAGCAACTGAACTTCTCGACCCGGGCCTATGATCGGATTCTGAAAGTGGCCCGCACGGTGGCAGACCTGGACGATTCGGATCTGGTCCGTGCAACCCACCTGATGGAAGCGATTCAGTATCGGAGCCTGGATCGCAAGTTGATGCCCTAGTGCGAATCTTCGAATTCTCGAATCGCAACAAGTTCTGCGGGAAGGACAAGGATTTCCTAGGAACGAGCAGGCGTGGAACAGGGCGTTGTGGTCGTGGAAGATCTCTCGGAGGCGGACTTGTTCGACGGGGCACGGATCATCTCTCCCGTTTCAGCGGCCTCGAATTCTCCTCGATTCTCCCTCAACTTCGGATCGATATAGGAAAGCCCGAGTTCCCGGTAGATGTCGGCCTCTTCTTTAAAGGTCAGGGTGGAGTCGTTCCAAGTTTCTCCGTTGACCGGAGCGAGGTGGTACTCGTTCAAGGTAAGCCCCTGCTTCAGAGCGCGAGAGGCAAGCTCAAGGAGGTGCTCCTTGCTCCCGGTAAAATGTAACAAGGCGAAAGGCCACTCGGCAGGCGTAACGGCACGGAGGTCGCAGGGCAGTCCGTTCTTGAGACGAACCGCGGCCTTGCGATTGCTTTGCAGGATGACCTGTTGGATATCCTCGATCTCCGTGAAGAACTCCGTCACATCGGTGGGCCTTGTCGTGGCTACCAGAAAGTGGAGATCATCGACAGTCTCTCGCTCGCGTCGGTAGGTCCCGCCCACTTCGGCTTCGGTGACATCGGGATGACTGCGCAGAATTCCGACGATTTGCTCCGCGACTGGCGCCACATCGGCGCGCAGAAATCGGCCGGACAGACGCTTGCGGTCGTCGAGCTCGCGGAGAATCTTTTTCACGCTCTCTTTTCCGAACCCCGGCAAGGCTTCGACCTTCCCGGAATTGGAAGCGGCTTCGAGGGTGTCGAGAGACGCAATGCCTAGCTCTTCGTGGAGGATTCTGACCTCCTGAGGGCTGAGGCACTGCAAGTCGAGAAGGTCGGGAGGAAGATCGGAGGTGGGTTCAGGCATGGAATGGGTGAGGAACTAACACCAAGACGCGTCAATCATCAACCTCAGACGGGAATGTTTTTTTTTCTGGCGATCATCGTCCCATCCAGAATCTGAATAACGATATAATCCTCTGATTGCCAGATCGTTGGAGGATTTGTCCTGGGGCCAGACTCTGATCATGAGCGGTCCCAATGAGTTAGCCCGGATCGTTCATGAAGGAGTGCTTTGCACGATTACGTGCCCCGATTTTCAGTAAGCATACCCGCAGCGCGCTGACCTGCCGGCGGGGCTGCTCCTGGTGGGGGGGCTTTGATCTCTGCGAAACGATCTCCTTCTAGTCAGGCATCCCAACCCTCAGACTCGTGCCGCCAAACTGCCCTGTCAACCAGTCAACCGATGAGAGAGTCAATCCCGGATCTACCACTCTGAGTGGGTCCGATCCTGGAGGCAGCCCCCACGCCTTCCGGATGGTCAGAATGGGCACGATTCAAGTCGTCTGAATCGATCCTGTCTTCGAAAGACCTTTGGCGCATCTCAGCGTCCACCCCCAACCAATTTCGATCAATCCCGTCGCTCCGCGAGATAGATCCGATGTCGTCGCTGTTTGGCCCGGGGGTGCTTCGCAACCGCGAGTTCTTCGACCGTGAATCCGGTCTGTCGTAGATCACGCAGGAGCCCGGGCTCTGCGGTCGCTGCCCAAAAGGCGACCCGGCCTCCGGATGTGAGCGCGCGCTTGATGGTCTGCAAACCCTCCCGGCGATAGATCCGGGCGTTTTTCGGTTGCAGGAGTGACGAGGGGCCATCGTCAACGTCGAGAAGGATCGCGTCATAGGGCGACGCCTTCTTCGCGGCCACCTGAATTAGCTGGTAGACGTCTCCCTCGATGATTCGCGTTCTTCGATCTGCAAGAATCCCGTCGTTGAGACCAGCGAGACACTCCCTGTTCCACACGATGATCTCAGGCAGCAACTCAACCACTTCGATGCGCGCATCGCTCCCGGTAAGCTCCAGGCAACGGCGGAGGCTGAAACCAAGCCCAAGGCCACCGATCAGGACGTTGGGGCTCTTGCGGCCATCACGAAAATCGCATCCGAGATCGGCAAGCAGCAATTCGGAGTGCGTCATGGCGGTGCTCATAACCTGCCGCTCGTTCATATAGAGAAAGAACTCACCATCATGCGAACAGAGGCGGAACGTCGCCCCATCGGGAGCCACTGTCTCAGCAACATTGATGGTCGGCTTCATGAATGAGGAGAGCTGTCTCCAGCGGAGAGATCGTTATCATTTCGGAGCTTGTTACCGAGACTGCGGCAAATGTCTAGCAGGAGCAGTGCGGAGGAGGTGAATTCTAAGGCGGTTTATTGAATGGAAGTCGCTTTTGAGACTGAAGTTTCAGGAGGCTGCTGTTCCCGTCTTCACAAAGGCAACGAAGGGCGGGCTGGAGTAGGCACGACACGGAGCGCGGAGCACTCAACAAGTTGATGCGCTAGTGCGAATCCTGAGGGTCCCGGACAGGCTGTCCGGTGGGGCGCTTCTGTTATTCAGGGGTATGAAAACGGGACGGGGATCTCTCCAAGCCCCTCCAACCGTGAACCAACACGTCCGTCAATTCTCCTGCACCCGGACCCGCATGTATTTTTTATCAAGGCCACTGCCCATGGCGTTGAGCTGGGTGTAGGTGTAATTGGACGAGGCGGTCCCGGCAATCCCATCGGGCCCATCGCTTGCTTCTATCACAAGTCCGGTGAGGCCCACCCACGGATCCTCATCACCCAGGTCATCGCTGCCCTCGATGGTGAGGGTGATATTCGGCGGGAGGGAATCCGCCCGCCGGAGGTGCAGAACCAATTGATCGGAACCGCTGAGAGACGCGGATGGCTGCAGTGCAGATGCATCATGGGTGTCCGGACGCGTTCCCGGTGAGGCGAGGGAATAGGCGTATTCGAAGAGGTTCGCGATTCCATCCCCGTCAGAATCGTCAGTCGGTGCGGAAAGAGCATCGACCCCGGGGAAGGTGGCAATCCAGTCGGCATAGGATGAGGGGCTTTCTCCGGTGCTCACGGTGAGAAGATCCGGAGCATTGTTGTAATCGATTGCGTAGCCCGTGTTTGAGTAGGGGACGATGACAAAGTAGTAAGTGGTGTCGGGGGTGGACAAGCCACTGAAGGTCCGGGCCTGTGTTCCCGCCGGGACGTAGACCCGTGTGAAGCCATCGCTCAGATCGCCGTCTGGAAGGAACTGCTCTCCATCCGAGGGGATCACGAAGTCATCATCGGTAGATCCCAGAATGAGATAGCCATAAGGCACGATCACTCCGGTGGCATCGGTCCAGTTGAGGCGCAGGCCGGTAGCACTGGTGACCTCCACCCTGAAATTGGTGGGCTGCCCGGTGGGCTGGTTTACGATCTTGAACCAGTTCCTGCTTTCCAGGGTCGGAACGTCGGTTGGGAAACCGGCCGGAAAGATGGTCGTGTCGTCGTACCATTTGGGCCCCGTGTCGTTCAGATGGGAGAGATTGCCGGCCTTGATATGGCCGGGATCGGGGTCTCCATTTGAAGCCTTGCCGTTTGGATCCGTGAAATCGACGCCCGCCCAGTTGGTGTCGACCGCCTCGGATTGATTGTTGAACAGGTTGGCATTGTTGCTGGTGGTGTTATGACCCCGCATTTCAAACACGCAGTCCGCAAAATTCCAGCCCGTCATTTTCAGAGCTTTCGCCGGTGAGGTCAGTTTCCCTCCAAAGTGGGCGGTCCCCGAAAGGAAGAACTGCACGCCGGCGAAGTTCGCTCTCTTTCCCAGGGTCTCCCGGAAGGCCTCGCTTTTCTTGGCGGTGATGATGGCATTACTGAAATCAGTTTCATTCAGATTGGCGCGGAAAAACAGACGGTAGCCACCCTTGATCACGCAGTCGCTGAAGTCGGAATGCTGGCACTTCAGATTTGCGAATGAGAATTCAGTCAGGTTTTCGCCCAGCAACTCCAGCCCGGAGAAACTCACTCCATTCGCATTGACATGGCGCATGAAACCATTCCTCGACCAGGTGATCTTGGTGAACGGCCTGCTGAAGGTCTGCCCCTCGACACTGAAATCCCGGTCGGTCAGATCAGAGGTCTTGCTGGCGATGGTGGTATGCCCGAATTTGACATCATCGAGGGTGGTGTCCTCCTGGACGTAGTCGATCACCTCGTCCGGATTGATATTTCCGCCGCTGGCCGCCACATTGTAGACCCGGTTGTCCCTGAGGAGCTTGCCGGTAAAGACGGGAGGGTGCTCCATCGTTTCAGGGGGAGCCGGGAGCGTCTTGTAGTCAATGAGGGATCCGCCATTGGTGTAGGAATAAATCCGGAAGTAGTAGTCCACCCCGCCAGGCAGGCGGCTGAACCGGTAGGCTTGTGATCCGGTCGGCAGATAGACAACGGCCGATCCGTTCCGGAGGTCCGTATCCCCGGGAGGGGAGACGCCGTCGACCGGGTCGGTAAAGATGTTGGTTGTGTTGGCGATGATCAGGTAACCGAAGGTCGGCACCGCGCCCGTTGCGTCGGTCCAGGACAGGTCGATGGTCTCGGCGAGTGAAGAAGCGGTGAACGAGGTGGCATGTTCAGAAGGCTCAACAGTCACCTGGAACCAGTTCTTGGTCGCGAGGGTGGCGGCATCGGTGGGGAATCCCACCGGGAAGACGGTTGTCGCGGCGTCATAGAATTTGGGGCCGGTCCCGTCCAACAGGTCCAATTCGGTGGCCAGGAAATCGGGATCCGACATGTCGGTTCCGATCCAGTTGGTATTGGCGGCAGTCGTTGTATCGCCAAACAGGGTTGTTCCGGGAGCCAGTGAAAAACTGGCGCCGGAGAAGTTCCACCCGGTCATCTTGGATCCCGCGAAGTGATCCGATCCCGAGAGATGGAATGCTGCTCCGGCAAAGGTGGCATTCTTGCCCGAGGCGCTGTTGAAGCTGTTCGCCCCGGCCGTGATGGTTGTGCCACTGAAATCGGCATTGGTCAGGGAAGTGCTCCGGAAGGCCCCCGTGGCGGTTCCTCCATCCAGAACGAGACCCGAGAAATTCGAGTTGTTGGCATTGACACTCCGCATGAAGGAGGATGCCGCCCAGGCGAACCCGGTGAGGGGCTCGCTGAAACCGGTGGTGAAATCCCGGCCTCGCAGATTGGAAACGACTTCCTCATTGTCGCTGCCAAACTGGGCATCGGAAAGGACCCCGTCGGGGTCGATATGATCCATGGGAGCTCCAGCGGTGATCACGATCCCGTTTCCGAGCCTGTAATCGAGGCCATCGGCCAGCAGGATGCCGGAGGGGGTTGTCACCGAATCCACCGGCGCGGCGGGCACCGTCTTGAAATCAATATTCACCCCGGTGTTGGAGTAGGGATAAATTGCGAAGTGGTAAGGGGTCGTTCCGGCCAGACCCGTAAATTGATGGGACTGAAGGCCCTGCCGGACATAGACCACCGCCTCGCCGTCGCTCAGGTCGGAATCCATTTCAGGGGCGCTCAGATCGACCGGATCAGGGAAGCCCGGCGTTGTGCTGGCAAAGAGGACGTAGCCATAGGGCGGGTCTGCCCCTCCGGTATCGGTCCATGACAGGTTGACGATTTCATTGCTGGGAGCGAAGGCCGTAAAATTGTCCACGTGCGCGGTGGGCTCAGGCATGCCAAAAACGTCCAGAACCGTGATTTCCTGGCTCAGCGTCACAGTTCCACCACGCAGGTCCAGGACGTCAACCGACACGGAGTCCGGGCCGGGCAGCTCCCAGGTGTGGGTGAGACTCAGGGCATTGTCCTCAAAGATCTCCGGGTGATTCCCGGTCGTCCAGACGCCCACACAGGAATCTCCATCCGCGTCCGTGGGAGTGACCGTGATTGTCACGGGAGCGCCAGCCGGAACTGCCAGGGGGGCGTCCCAGGTCGCGGTCGGAGCGACGTTGCTCTGGTGTCCTCCCCGGATCACCGCGACATCCATGTATTTATTGGGAAGGGTGCCGCCCGTTCCAAGGTTGGTGATGAAGAGATCCCCTCCTCCATCATGAAGCGTCTCATAGGGTGGGAGGTGCGCGTTGTCGAGGGCCCCCCCGGGCTTGTAATCGCACAGGAGAGAGGGATCGGTGTTTCGCTGGTAGTAAATCTGCAAGCCCTTCTGCAGCCCGTAGTTCTTGCCGGGACTGCTGAACTTGTTGAGGAGCTTGGAGCGGTATTGAAGCCAGACCCACTGCTTGGACTGCCCCTTGCGGTCCACCCGGATGCAGCGCTTCCGGCCCGCGCCGACGTTCTGCTGGTCGATATTATAAAGGCGATCCATGTAGACCCCGTCACGAGTATGATTAAATCGCGTGTTGTTGGTGATCCAGTTGGCCATGTGGGCCTCCCGCGCCTTGGGGGACACGCCGGCCCTCTTCATGAAAGAGTAGGTATCGCCCTTCTTGCCAACCCCGGGAATTCCGATCGGATTGCTGATGGTGTTTCTCCTGACCCAGTGATACGGATGATCAAATCCCAGGTTGTGACCCATTTCATGCTCCGTGGCGCCCAGCGATTTCACCCAGAAGCGCCTGCCTCCCTTGGTGGCCAGGCCCCCCCAGCCGAAGTTGGTTCCGGTGAAGAAGATCCCCACATGGCGGTAGGGCCCCGGGACGGTGGCGAAGCCACTCCTGTTTACCGCCTGTTCCGCGGCCGTGGCCAGGGATCCGGCCGTTTTATACCATCCGGCATTGTGGGGCATGGTGTAAACCCTGGGCGTGACGGTAACGATGAGGTTGTACTTTCCATACGAATACTTGTCAAAATTGCGCTTCACCGCCTGGAGCTTGTTGGTCACCGCATCAAACCCGTGAGTTGACCGGTGGTCGGGAAAGTTGATGCGGATCGCAAGCACTCTCTGATTCCCGGTCGTATTTGGCACGGCCATGACAGATTGCGATGAGGCAAGCAGTCCTGAGGCAGCAAGAAGCAAGCGGAGAGCCAGCGTCTTGTTTGGTGGAATCACGATGGTCGGGGGGTGCAGGAAAAACTGGCAGAACCAATATCGTCTCAAGAGGAACTGTGCCCATTTCCGGGGAGCTCCGTCAAGGCGCAAGGAAACACACAGGCCATTGGAGCGCGGCGGTCCCGCCCTCCAACCGGCTCACCGGTAGCGATTGTCTGGCCAAAGCCCCGGCAGGGAGGTCTCGTGTCCTCCGCTGGGTTCGGGCACTGCAGGATCCTATGATGCGGGCGGACTATTCGCCCGTATTCATCTGCTGGGCAAGATTCATCTGCTGGGCGAAGTATCGCTCCAGGCCGACCAGTTCAATAAGGTCGAACTGGGACTCGGCCCAGTCGATACTTTCCTCCGACTCCACCACCATGCGTTCCATCAGGGCGCGGCTTCCCGCATCCTTCTTATCGATGGCGAGGGCGACCGCTTCGTTGTAGGTAGCAACGCCCTTCTTCTCCAGTTCGTAACTGCTCTCAATGTGTTCGCGTGGCGTCGTGCCCACCTTGATCTCGTGATAGCGGGCGATCTCGGGGACCCCGCCAAGAAACAGGATGCGATCGATGACCTCCTCGGCATGTTTCATCTCCTCGATTGACTCGTCGTAGAAATGCTGGGCGAGGCGATCAAGTCCCCAGTCCTTGCACATCTTGGAGCTGATGAAATAGAGATTGATGGCGGTCAGTTCGACCGTCAGTCCCGCATTAAGTGCCTCAATTACCTGTTGGTCGCCTTGCATGTTTTGTCTGTTCTACGGCGTCAACATAGGACGTAAAATACCGAGTCCAAGGGATATTTCGTGTCTCCGTTTATTGTGATTGAGACCGCGTCTCATCTGCCTGGCAGAAGCAGATGGGGAGTCCGCACCAGGTGAGCTGGTGCAGGGATGAGAGGGCCTGGATGTGGCGGGATTCGCCCAATGGCCCCTTGTTCCCTGCAGGGGATCACCAGGCGGCCTGTGCCTTCTTGAGCTCTTCGGCACTCAGGCCGAAGGCTTTCAACACGCCCGTGGCCATCATCTTGTTGCCATCAGGGTTCATGTGCACCCCATCGCTGGTGAGAAGCTTGCCGCCCTTCTTGTCTGCGCTGGCGGCGATCGCGGCCTGCATGTCGGCATTCAGGTCGGCCAGGAGGCATTTCTTTTCCTTGGCCAGCTCCTTGAGAAAATCGTTGTAGGTGGCCAGCTTCTTGTTGTTGGCGTTGTCCTTGTCCTCGCCGATCATGGTGGAGGTCAGGATCATGACCTTGACCCCGGCGCTCTGACAGCGGTCGACGATCTTGGTGATATTGACCCTGTAGTCCTCGAGGGACACGCCGCGTTTGCCGTGCCAGACGTCGTTGACGCCGCAGCTGAGAGTCATCCAGTTGGGCTTCTTGCTGAGCACGTGGGGCTCGAGGCGGGCGAGCATCTGATTGGACTTGTGGCCACTGATGCCGGCGGGAATGGCAGAGGTTTTCACTCCAGCAGCTTCCAGCCCGCGAATAGCAAGCCGGACGTAGCCGTTGGGGCGGGCCCCGGCCTGTGTGATGGAGTCCCCCAGGAAGGCAATCTTCTCTCCTTCCTTCACGCCGATCCCGGCCTGAAGAGGCATGGAAAGGCCGACAAGAGCGGAGGCAGTGAGGGTGAGGCGGGATATTTTCCTGCTGATGAATTCGTTGGTGGCTTTCATGTCTTCCGGAATACTGGCTGGGTTTGAGCCCCTTGCTGTCACGGGCTGTTAATCAGAGGATCTGCCGATATCGGGGCGGCCGAGTCAACGGGAATCGGCGGAGTGGTCTGCCTCCCTCCGCTTTCCTCGCGGGGACAAGGCGTCTCACACGCCCACGGAATCCTGGGAGGAATTGAGTTTCACGGAAGGATTCTCCGCGACGTTGACCCAGACATGGACATGGGGGCGGCCACGGAAGTACCAGACAAAGGATGGGCCTTCCAACCGCCAGTTGTCGTAAATCTTGTCGTCACCAAGGTCTCCCTCCTTGTAGAAAGCGAGGTGGCAGCCATCGAGTCCGCCCTGGGCCTTGAGGCACCGGCTCACCTCATCGCGGTCTGATTGCCGGAAGGGTTCAAGGAGGATCTTGAGGATCCGCTGCACCTCACTTCGCTGGTCGTCGGTGAAGTCGCTGACCGGGCAGCCCTGGAACTGCCCGCCTTTGCCCTTGAAGCCGATCAGTTCCTCGGAAGGCATGCCGTGAGTGACAAGGGCCTCCTTTCGCTGTGAGCGGCTCAGCGTCTGGAAAAGTTTGTTGGCCTCTACAGCCTGATGCCAGAAGACATTGTTCGGGTGATCGGGTTTTTCGTAGAGTCGCTCTCCTTCATGGGCGTAGAGGATGGGTCCTCCAAAGGCGACATGTTCGGCGCTGTCGCCGTCGCAGCGCAGGGTCATGTGACGACTGGTGAGGACGAACTGGAACTTGCCACTTCCCGGTTCACCGAAAATGGCGATGGATTGCCGCTTCCCGAATCCGCCCACATCGTCCTTGAGTTGCTGGTCGAAGCGCTCGTGCCAATCGGGGCTGGTCATGCCTTCAAAGATGCCCCGGATGAGGACCTGCTGATCCTTGTTGTAGAAGTTGCTGGCCACGATGGGATTGGTGATGCGCCAGTTGTTCTCGATCCGGTTGCGCAAGAGCCCACGTTTCGGATCGACATGGTCCCAGGCGAAGCACATGGCCTTGCGTTGCTTTTCGTTGAGGGACTCGTGAAGGACTTTGACCAGGGACTCGGCCGGGGAGGCTTTCTGGACAGTCTGCCCGGCAGAGAGGAGGGAGCCGGTCGGCCCCAGGATTCCCAAGGCCGCGGCGGTGGAAGAACGGAGAAAGTGGCGGCGCTCGAGGGGCGTGGCTGAGTCCATCGTGGCAGCATGCGCACATTTGGGAACGGATGCAATTTGGCTTTCTGGCAATGGATCGATAGCGCGGAAGCCTGAGGAAGGGAGGGATGCCCCTGGAAAAATTCAGGGCGTGCCCGGCCAGCTTCCGTTTCTGGTGGCGCCCTCCTTCCGGATTGACGCAATGCCTCAACTTGAGCAGGTATATTGCCATGAAGCGAAACTGCTCCCGGCGGATTTTCTCACTCACCGTCCTCTCCCTCCTGGGTTTCGGAGGATTCTGTGTCCTCGCAGCGGAGAAGACTCCCAACTGGTCGCAGTTCCGTGGTCCCGGGGCGCGGGGCGTGGCGAATCACCAGAACCTTCCGGAAAAATGGTCCGCGACCGAGAACGTAGAGTGGAAGCGTGATCTCCCCGGTCGGGGGTGGTCCTGTCCTGTTGTCTGGGGCAAACGTGTCTTTCTCACCACCGTGATCAACGAAGGGGTCTCAGAGAAGCCCAAGAAGGGGCTCTACTTCGGGGGGAATCGACCCAAGTTCCCGGAGACCGACCACCGCTGGAAGGTTTACTGCCTTGATCTTGAGAATGGGAAGATCCTCTGGGAGCGCGAGGTTCACAAGGGCAAGCCGCAGTCCGCCATTCATGTCAAGAACAGCTACGCTTCCGAGACGCCGGTGACCGATGGGGAACGGGTTTACTGTTACTTTGGGAACCTGGGGATCTTCGTTTTTGACATGGACGGCAAGCCACAGTGGTCCCGGAAGTTCACGCCCCGCAAGACGCGCTACAGCTGGGGGACGGCGGCCTCCCCGGTGCTTCACAAGGACCGCCTCTACATTGTCAACGACAATGAGGTGGATTCCTGGCTGCTCGCGCTCGATAAGAAGACCGGGAAGGAAGTTTGGAAGGCCACGCGGGAAGAGAAAAGTAACTGGTCTGCCCCCTATGTGTGGGAGAACAAGGAGCGTACGGAAATCGTGGTACCGGGAAGCGGGCGCACAGTCTCCTATGATCTCGAGGGGAAGGAGCTCTGGTGGTGGCGCCGTGGAATGTCCAGCATCACAATTGCCACTCCCTACGCATCAGAGGAGTTGCTCTACATCAGCTCGGGTTACGTGGGCGACAAGAAGAAGCCGATTTACGCCATCAAGCCCGGGGCGAAGGGAGACATTTCGATAAAGCCCTTCAAGCAGAGCGACAATGAGTTCGTGGCCTGGTGCAACTGGGAGGCCGCGCCCTATAACCCGAGCACCCTGCTTTATGATGGCCAGCTCTATTCACTCCTTGATCGCGGCTGGCTGCGCGCCCTTGAGCCCGGGAGCGGCGCTTTCATTTATGAACGCAAACGCCTTCCCCCCGGGGCGGGCTACACCGTGTCTCCCTGGGCTTATAATGGCAGGATCTTCTGCCTGAACGAGGACGGCGAAACGCGGGTGATCCAGGCCGGAAGGGAGTTCAAGTATCTTCACACCAATAAACTGGCAGAAGATGACATGGCCATGTCCTGCCCCGCCATCGCAGGGGACCGTCTTCTCATCCGGACCGCCGCACGGGTTTACTGTATCCGGAAGGACCGGTAGGGCGGGGGAGGGTGCCGTCAATCGGCCACCTGCCGGTTACGTCCCGGCTTGAGGTGTCTCTTCGGGGTGGAGAGGGGGCTGGCGATCCGCCCGGTGCTGAGTTCGATGATGGTGACCTGGCGGGGAGCGCCGATTTCATCGAGGCGCAGTTCGTAGGTTTCCGCCGCCCGGGCCTCAAAGCCGAAGGGAGCGATGCCGCGTATGGTGCGCAGGCCGCGCTTGAGGGTGAAGATCACGGTGCCGGCGGGCACACGGTACTTGCGGGGAGCGAGAAGCTGGTAGGGGGTTTCAAAGCGGAGAAGCCAGCCGTTGATCTGTTTCTCTTCGGGACCGATGAGCCGCCGACCGGTGAAGGGTTCCTCGACAGGCATCACGATGGTGGCGAAGCCTTCGTTGCGGATGATCACGTTGGAGGAGTGGCGGGTGGCAGAGCAACCGGCGCAGAACACCGCCAGGACCAGCAGGAGCGTGGATGGCATTCGCATCGCATGGCTATGCCTGATCGCAGGCGGCAGTGCGACGTAAAAGGGCCCCTGCGATTCGCGGAGCAGACCAACACGAATAGGGTATGATCTGGTCCGAAATCCGGAACTTTGGTCCGGGCCGCCCGGCCTCGCCTTGTCATTTGTTTCCAGGCAGTTAACTTGGGAGCGGTGGCGTCGTGGTGTGCGATTGCCCTCACCGGTTAAACGATTCCCTCTAATTTCCCCCGATGAAGCGACTTCTTGGTCAAAACTTGGCCATCTGGCCTGCCCTTCTGCTTATTCAGGCAGTTTCCGCCCAGAATGTGATCAGTGTGAATTTCGACGGGCAGGGAGGTACCGGCACTCCTGGTCCGGTCACGGGCGTTGCGGGTTCGGTCCCGGTCGGCAACTGGAACAATACCGGGGTGTCCGCGCTGAATGGGCCTCTGGCCCTTGTCGACGATGCCGGCTCCCCCACTACGGCGACCGTGCTCTGGTCAGTGGCCAACCAATGGACCACCAGTGGCGGGGACAACAGCGGGGGCGATGCCCAGATGATGCAGGGGTATCTGGACAACTTTCACGACCGCCCCCCGATCGAGATTACCGGGATTCCGGCCTCCTTCATGGCAAGCGGCTACGAACTCCGGATTTATCACAACACCGACAGTGGCGGCGCGATGGGTTTCACCGTCAGTGATGACGGAGGGCTCACTTCCACCACCCACTATAGTTATCAACCGGGTGGCAATAACTCGAACTTCCCCCTGGCCGGAGTTGATCCGTTCGGAGGTGCGGCCGGATACATTGGCAGCCAGGAAACCGGCGGCGGCGCCACGACGGCCTCGAATTACACTCTCTTCACAGAATTGTCTGGTTCGGCTGTGACGATAACCGGCGTCCGGGGCAGTGCCGGAGACACCCGTTCGCGGCCCAACGGGTTTCAAATCGTGGCCAAGGCGTTGCCGGGTGCGCCCGTGGTGGAAAACAATCCAGCCACCGGCGTAGCATCCCGTTCGGCCCGTCTCAATGGAACCGTAACCGATATCGGAAGTGCCGCGCCTGTCGTGACGATCTACCATGGTGACAACGACGGTCTGGCCAATCCGGCGGACTGGGACACTGCGGTAGAGCTGCCCGGAACGCAGGCCGGGGCCTTTTTCGCTGATGTGACCGGCCTGCACCCCGGCAGGACCCACTATTACCGGGCCTATGCAAGCAATGCGTCGGGCGCGCGCTGGGCTCCCGCCAGTGATTCATTCCAGACCGGGGTGGAGCCTCCGGCGCTGGTGAACCTGCCCGCCACCGGGATCATGACGAACAGCGCCGAGATAGGTGCGGAGGTGACCAGCACGGGAGGAGAGGTGCCGCTCGTGACTGTTTACTATGGCCTGACAGATGGCGGCACCACCGAGGGAGACTGGGATGCCTTCGCCCTGCTGGGGGCGCAGTCGGGGGCGGCCACCACCACGGTTACCGGTCTCCAGACCGGGCGCTCCTACTTTTACAGGGCCCGGGGGGTGAATGGAGGAGGAACGGCCTGGGCGTCGGCCACCGCCAGTTTTGCCACTGCACAACCGGTGCCGCCCAGCGTGGTGAATCGCAGTGCAGACGGGGTGCGCGGTGCCTCCGCCAACCTGCGGGGGGAAGTGATCGACGCTGGCTTTGATGCTCCCACTGTCACGATCTTCTATGGTGACAATGACGGTGGGATCGAGCCCGGCTCGTGGGATCAGTCCGTGACGATCGGCGAGCGGACCGGTGAGTTCTCTCTTTTCGTTTCCGGTCTGGCATCTCTCACCACCTACTACTTCCGTTGCCAGGCCATCAACGTGGGGGGCACCGTCTGGGCACCGGCCAGCGAGACCTTCACGACCACTGACTTGCTCAGCAGCTCGATTGTGATCAACGAGATCCACTATGATCACGAACCGAAAACCGAAGGCGGGGAGTTCATTGAGATTTTCAATCCGGGTGATTCTCCCGTTCTGCTGGCTGGCTGGCAGATCAATGGCGCGATTGATTTTGACTTTCCGGAGGGAACCCAGATCTCCGCCAACGGGTTCCTCGTGATCGCGGAGGATCCCGCGGCCATGAGTGCGGTCTTCGGGATCAGAAATGCCCTTGGACCCTATACCGGTCGGCTGAGCAACAGCGGTGAGCGTCTTGAACTGGAAGACGAGAACGGATCTCTGGTGGACGAGGTCGACTATGGAATCGGGTTTCCCTGGCCCACCGCTTCCCGGGGAGCAGGTCCCTCGATGGAACTCATCAATGAGAGTCTCGACAACGACCTGGGAAGTTCCTGGCGGGCCTCCGGCAACGCCGCACCGGGTGGAGCGCAGGTCACTTATGTCGAAGCGGGGCAATCGTGGCGCTACCGTAAGGGCACGAGCGAAGCGTCCAACCCGGTTGACGCCTGGCGCCTGCAGGGTTTCGCCGAAGACGAGACCTGGGTGACCGGGACGGCGGGGTTCGGTTACGGGGACGGAGACGACACCACGGTTCTGGACGACATGAGGAACAACTACGCGAGCGTCTTCCTGCGCAAGGAATTCAACCTGACGGGGACCATTCCCACCCGGCTCGAGATCCGCGTCTATCACGATGACGGAGCGATCGTCTGGATCAACGGCGAGGAAGTGGCCCGGGTGAGCGTGGACCAGGGTGATCTCACCTACCGGGGAGTCAGGGCTTCTGATCCACCCGGGACGGTAACCGGCAGCGCGGTCAACAACCAGGAGGCGACCTGGACCGACATTCTGTTTCTCGGCGCACAAAACACGCTCCAGCCGGGTGTGAACACCGTGGCCGTGCAGGGTTTTAACAGCACCCTTTCGAGCAGCGACTTCTCCCTGGATTGCGAAGTGAAGACGCCTTCCCCGGGTAACCCGGGCAACCCGGCAGGAGGAGATCCCACTCCCGGGGCAGCCAACACGGTTTACGCGGCCAACGCCCCTCCCAATATCCGGCAGGTTGAGCACATTCCTGTGCAACCCGCCGAGGGCGAGGAAGTGGTGGTCACCGCCAAGGTCACTGATCCGGACGGCATAGGGAGCGTGACCCTGAGCTACCAGCTGGTGGAGCCGGGTGCCTACATCCACAAGGAAGACGCGGCCTACGAGAATGGCTGGGTGCCTCTTGCCATGGTGGACAATGGCACGGGCGGCGATGTGGCGGCAGGCGATTCGGTTTTCACGGTGACCATGCCCGCCGGATTGCAGGTGCACCGCCGCCTTATCCGCTACCGGATCACGGTGGAAGACGACCTGGGCAACGCTCAACAGACTCCCTACGAGGACGATGAAGCACCGAACTTCGCCTACTTCTGTTACAACGGGGTGCCGGACTGGTCGGGGTCCAAGCGGCCCGGGGTGTTTCGTAGTGCCAACTACCGCGCGGACGCTCTCGAGAGCATTGCGGTCTATCATCTCATCACCAGGGAATCTGACGTGATCCGGTGCCAGTGGAGCGGACCGACCGACGGTGTATACCGCTACCTGGGAACCTGGGTCTATGATGGGAAGGTCTACGATCACATGCGCTACCGGATCCGGGGTAATGCTTCCGTCCGCCAGGTGGGCAAGAACAAGTGGAAATTCAACTTCAACCGGGCCCGGCCCCTCGAGGCCCGTGACAACTACGGGCGCAGGTATGATGTGCCCTGGGACAAGATCAACGGACTGGCCGCTACCAACCCATGGTGGCGTAATGATGTCTCCACGGATGGCACGGTCTTCGGTGAATCCCTCGGGTTTCGCCTGTATCAGCTGGCAGGTGGACTCGCCAGCAACACGCAGTTCTATCACTTCCGCGTCATTGACAAGGCGGCGGAGGCACCTTCAGACCAGTACGATGGTGACTTCTGGGGTCTCTACATCGCGGTCGAGCAACCCGACATCAAGTTCCTCGAGGCCCGCAACATGCCCGACGGGAATCTCTATAACGTCCACGGCGGGTCGGGATCCACCAAGCGGGCCCAGGGCTCGACCCAGGCCAGCGACAAGTCGGACCTTTTCACCTTCCAGGGACTGCACAGCAGCGGAACCTCGCAGGCCCGGTGGGAGGCCCACCTGGACTTCGACGACTACTTCGCATTCAACGCGATGAACCTCGCAATCAATAACTCCGACATGCGTCCGCAGGAGAACGTGAACTATTATCACAACTCGGAGACCGGCAAGTGGCACATCATTCCCTGGGACATCGACCTCACCTTCGAGGACGCTCCCCATTGGGGTCGGGGAGACACCTCCGCCTGGGAGCGCATCTATCACTGCCTGCGGTATTCGAGCATCAACCAGGCCTATGAGAACAAGGTGCGCGAAATTCTCAACCTGCTCCTCGACAATGACCAGTCCGCCCACCTGGTCGATGAATTCGCGGGGTTCCTGACCAAGGGTGGTCGCTACAACATCGTGGAAGCGGGGCAGGCGGTCTGGGACTACCATCCGCGCAAGAGCAAGAAGGGCATCTGGTATGGCAATTTCAATTCATCCCTCCTGCCCAACCGGACCTTTGCGAACCTCACTCAATATACCAAGGACTTCCTCACGGTGCGCGGCTACGGACGCAGCAACCTGGCCAGCAAGGCGGTTGACAACGCGATCCCTGACAAGCCCACCATCGTCTACACGGGCCCGGCTGGATTTCCCGCTGACGCCCTGACCTTCCAGTCATCGTCTTTCAGCGATCCGCAGGGAGGTCGCACCTTTGGCTGGGTAGAGTGGCGTATCGGGGAGATTCGCAACCCGGGCACTCCCAACTACGTGGAAGGGGATCGCTACATCTACGAGATTGAGACCTGCTACCAGAGTGCCCGGCTCAGACCTTTCCAGAGCCAGTTCACCTTCCCGACTGCCGAGGTGAGGCCCGGCCGGACCTACCGCTCCCGGGTGCGCCACCTCGACACCAGTGGTCGGGCCAGCAACTGGTCCGATCCGGTGGAGTTCACGGCCACGACCCCGGACCTCGATCCCTGGACCAGCAACCTGATGGTCACCGAGGTTCATTACAATCCCCTCCCCGCCAGTGCGGCTGAAATCGCGGCCGGATTCGTAACCTCCGATTTCGAGTTCATTGAGATCCAGAATATCAGTTTCGCTCTTACCCTTGATCTCACCGACATCCGCTTCACCAAGGGAATCGACTTTGACTTCGCGGATGGAACGATCACCAGCCTGGCGCCAGGTGCCTACGTGCTGGTGGTGCGCAATCCGGCCGCCTTCGAGTCACGTTACGGGGCGGGACTGCCCATTGCGGGGAGCTACGGGCCCGACAACCTTTCCAACGGGGGCGAAAACGTGAAGCTCTCCTTTGGAGCTGGCTCTGCCATCCAGGAGTTCCACTACCTCGACGTGGCACCCTGGCCTTCCCCGCCGGACGGGAGCGGGGTGTCTCTGGTCCTCATGAATCCCGCTGCTGCTCCCGATCACGCTGATCCCCTTAACTGGAGAGCCAGCCTGACGGTGGGGGGGAGCCCAGGGGAGGCCGAACTGAGTGCGACCCTGGTGAGTTGGAGGAACGACAACTTCACCCCCGCCGAGCTGGCTGATCCCAACCTCACGGGGGACTTGGTGGATATCGACTTTGATGGGATGAACACCATCATGGAGTACGCATTGGTGGCGGATCCCAAGGTCTCGGATCCGGAGCACCTGCCCGAGGTAGTGACGGTGACCGATGGCGGGGTGGACTACCTCGGCCTCGCGATTCGCCGCCGGGCGGGAGCAGGCGATCTGACCTACGAGGTCCAGTCGTCCGGCAATCTGATGGATTGGATCGTGGAGAGCGGCGTGGTGGCGGTAAGTTCCGTGGACAACGGCGATGGCTCGGTGACGGAGACGCTGCGGCTGCCTGTGACGGTGGTTTCGGGGGTTCGAATGTTCCTGCGGGTGCGGGTGACAGTGATTTGAACCTGCACGGGAGCTGAAAAGCAGGGGTAAACGTGTTCAGGTTCCTTCATTATCTGGTGTGGACTACCTTTATAGGATGTCAATAAAGTGGGCTATTTTTTCTATGTTTTCTATTTACACGTCTTTCCTGCGGCCCCTTAATCGCCTCAACCCACTCAAACGCATGAAGTTTAAAACGTTCCTTACTCTCCTATCCGCATCTGGTTTCCTGGTAGCAGGAGCTACCGCTGGCACGATCAGTCTGAATTTCGACGGCCAAAGTGGCACTGGTACTCCTGGCGCGGTTACGGGCGTGGCAGGTGCGATCGCGGTCGGCAACTGGAACAATACCGGTCAGGGAAATGCCTTTAATAGTGGGCCTCTTGACCTTGTCGATGACAGCGGTGCCGCCACCGGTGCTGTCGCGAACTGGTCAGTGGCCAACCACTGGACCACCAATGGTGGAGACAGCAGTGGTGGCGATGCCCAGATGATGCAGGGGTATCTCGACAACTTCCACGACCGTCCTCCGATCACGGTCACCGGGATTCCGTATGCGTTGTACGATCTCCGGATCTATCACAACACTGACAGTGGCGGCACGATGGGTTTCACCGTTACTGATGGGCTCATTACCACCACCCACTATAGTCATCAAGCGGGTGGCAATAACTCGAACTACCCCCTGGCCGGAACTGATCCGTTCGGAGGTGCGGCCGGATACATTGGCAGCCAGGACACTGCCAGTGGCACTACCACGGCCTCGAATTACACTCTCTTCACGGGATTGACGGGTACGGACCTGAGTATCCAGGGCGTCCGGGGCGCTGCGGGCGACACCCGCACGCGTCCCAACGGGTTCCAGATCACTCAGGTCCCCGAGCCCTCCTCGATGTTGTTCCTGGTGCTTGGATCAGCCGGCATCTTCATTCGCCGTCGGCGTTAAGTGGGCGCAAGTCCCGAGGGATTTTATATGAACAACGGCTGGGAAAGGGATTTCCCAGCTCTGCTCACCCGCCAGGTTCATGGCGGGTGATTTTTTTGGAGACCCTTTTGGACCGTGCACGGGCCGGCGAAATATCATCCCTCCGCCCGGAGACTTGTAGCGGGCTCGCTCCTTGCACTGGGCTTCGTTGTAGTTGCCGCCTGTGAAGGTCCGGAAGTCAAAGGGGAAGGCGGTAGCCGGAACGACGACAATCCGCCAGTGGGCGCCTCGCAACCGGATTCCACCCCCGCCCTGGCTGCTCCGGAGGGATCCCTGGAGGAAAAAGCTCTCGCGACGCGTTCTGAACCGACGGGGGAGACTCTCTTCCAGCGGCTTGCGCCGGAGCAGACCGGGGTTGCCTTTCAAAACAGGATCGACATCAGCCATCCCCTCAAGCGGCTCTACCATTCCGGCTTTGTGTGTGGTGGGGTGGCCATAGGCGACATCGATGGTGACGGGCTTCCTGATCTCTTCTTTGCGAGCGGCCCGGGGCAGAACAAACTCTACCGGCAGACTGGGACCGCCTTCCGATTTGAAGACATCACGGCGGCAGCCGGGGTGGGTGGAGGAAAGGCCTGGGGCACGGGGGCAGCGTTGGCCGATCTTGATAACGATGGAGACCTCGACCTCTACATCTGCAACTACGACTCTCCCAATGCGCTCTACCTGAACGACGGCATGGGGAAGTTTGAAGAGGCTGCTGCCCGGTTCGGTCTGGCCCGGGTCGATGCCTGTCTCCTGCCGACTTTCTGTGACTATGACCAGGATGGCGATCTCGATGTATTTCTCCTGACCAACCGCTACTACCGGGCGGGAGGACGTCCCGTCAAGCCGCCCTTCGAGCAGGCCGGGAACGGCAGGGCGGTGGTCAAGCCGGAGTTCAGGAAATTCTATGGCCTTAGCGAGAAGGGGCCGGGTGACTACGACATGGATGAAGTAGGCCGTCCCGACATTCTCCTGCGTAATGACGACGGCATGTTCAAGGATGTCAGTGGGACGGCCGGAATTCAGGTGCGCGGCCACGGCCTGGCAGCCACCTGGTGGGACTATGACCACGATGGGTTGATGGATCTCTACGTCTGCAATGACTTCGCGGATCCTGACAACCTGTTCCGCAATAATGGGGATGGCACCTTCACCAATACCATCACCTCGGTGGTCAATTACACGCCCTGGTTTTCCATGGGGGCTGATGCGGGGGACATCAACAATGACGGGCAACTCGACTTCGTGGCTCTCGATATGGCGGCCACCACCCACTACAAGTCCAAGATGGCAATGGGGGAGATGGGTGTCTTGCGCTACCTCATCGAGAAGGCCCTGCCTCGTCAGGTGATGCGCAACTGCTTGTATGTGAGCACCGGGACGGGGCGCTACACCGAATGCGCAAGCCTCTCGGGGGTGTCCAATTCGGATTGGTCGTGGGCCCCGAAGCTGGCGGACTTTGATAACGACGGGCGGGTTGATCTCTTTATTTCCAACGGGATGGCGCGCGACTTCAATAACTCGGATATTTCGTTCACGGCGGCTGACCAGATCGGGAAGAGTTTGTGGGATCACTACGAGAATTCGCCTCCCAAGCTGGAGCAGAACCTGGCCTTCCGTAACAAGGGGGACTATGCCTTCGAAGATGTGAGCAAGACCTGGGGGCTCGATCACGTGGGCATGAGCTACGGCAGCGCCTACGGCGACCTCGATGGGGACGGCGATCTCGATCTGGTCACGGTGAACCTGGAGGAACCCGTCAGCATTTGTCGCAATGACTCTCAGACGGGGAACCGGGTCACGGTGTCCCTGCGGGGAGTGCGTTCCAACCGCTTTGGTCTCGGGGCGCTGGTCACGGTGGAAGCGGGCGGTATCAGGCACGTGCGGCAGTTGGTGCCCATGAGTGGCTATCTTTCCAGTAACGAGCCGATTGTGCATGTCGGACTGGGAGAGGCGGCCACAATCGACAAGCTGAGTGTGCGCTGGCCGGATGGTGGGGTGCAGGACTACCGCGGGTTACAGGCCAACCAGCACTACACCATCACGGAAGCGGGAAAGGCTCTTCCCAAGATGGAGCGCAAGAAGCCGGATCCGCTCTTCGCGCCCGAGACGCGCCTGCGCGGAATCGTTCACAAGGAGAGAATCTTCGAGGACTTCTCGCGCCAACCGCTCCTGCCCAACAAGCTCTCCCAACTCGGTCCGGGTATTGCGTTCGGGGATGTGGATGGCAACGGCAGCGAGGATTTTTTCGTTTCGACCGCGCGCGGGCAGTCCGGTGCCATCTTCCTGAATGATGGGAAGGGCAATTTCCGGGTGGGCGCGACCTCGCCCTTTGACGCCGACGAGGACACCGAGGGGATGGGAGCCCTCTTCCTTGATGCTGACTCGGACGGGGACCAGGACCTCTACGTGGCCAGCGGGAGTTATGAGTATGATCCAGGGAGCCTGATGACCCGTGACCGGCTCTACCTGAACAATGGGAAGGGAAACTTTACCAAGGCCTCGCTGGATGCCCTGCCAGTGTTCCGGGACAACAGCAGTTGTGTGGTGGCGGCCGACTTTGATCGTGATGGGGATCTCGATCTGTTTGTGGGGGGGCGGGTTGTCTCTGGTGATTATCCCATGCCCGCGCAGAGCCGCCTCCTTCTCAACGAGTCCGGCGAGGGCAGGGTGAGGTTTGTGGAAGCTCCTCCCGAGCGGGCCCCGGGGTTGCGCTCCACAGGGATGGTCACTGGCGCCCTGTGGTCCGATGCCGACGGAGACGGCTGGATCGACCTCCTGGTCACTCACGAGTGGGGGCCGGTGAAGCTCTTTCGAAACGAAAAAGGCACGTTGGTGGATGTCACGGAAAAGAGCGGTTTGCACAAGCACCTGGGTTGGTGGAACAGCATCACGGGGGGCGATCCCGACAATGATGGCGACATCGACTATGCGGTGGGTAATGTCGGACTGAATACCAAGTATCATGCTGATCCCGGCCATCCGGTCATACTCTACTATGGAGACTACGGGGACGAGGGAGTGAAACGCCTGGTGGAGGCCAAGTATGAGAATGATGTAATCGTGCCCGCTCGCGGGAAGAGCTGTTCCACCAAGGCCATGCCGCACCTCAGTAAGAAGTTTGGCACCTTCCACCAGTTTGCGAGCGCGACCTTGCCCCAGATTTACACCAGTGAATGCCTGAGCGAATCAGTAAAACTGGAGGCCAATACCCTGGAATCCGGGATCTTCATTAACGACGGGAAGGGAAGCTTTTCCTTCCGGCCCCTTCCAAGCACGGCCCAGTCGTCTGCCATCTTCGGACTGGAATTCGTGGAGGTGGACGGTGACGGCAAGCTGGACCTCTATGCGGTGCAGAACTTTTCCAACCCGCAATTCGAGACCCCTCCGTTCCGGGGCGGACTGAGCGTCCTGCTTCGAGGTGATGGGAAAGGGGGTTTTACCATGGTCTCGCACTCCGAAAGTGGACTAGTGGTGCCTACCGACGGGCGGGCACTGGCCTGCAGCGACCTCAATGGTGATGGCCGCCCTGACTTCCTGGTCGGCATCAATAACGGGGAACTGCTCGCCTTCACCAACCGCCGCACGCCTTCCGCCGCTGTTCTCCGCCTGCAGGGGGAGGGGGGAAACCCTTCCGTTGCCGGTGCGCGGGTGACTCTGGTGAGTAAGGATGGAACGCGCGTGCAGGAAGTTTACCAGGGTGGGGGCTATCTCTCCCAGTCGACTCCCTCGATCTTCCTCGATTCGGGCGTGACCAGGGTGGAGGTGGTCTGGCCGGACGGTTCCTCAAGTAGCCATCCGGTGGACCCCGCCACCCGGGAGACGGTCATTTCCGTCCCGGAGTAGGGAGTTTCCCGGAGGCGGAGAGTTGTTCGCAAAGCAGGAGGAAGTTGAAATATATGGATCTCTGAAATTCAGAGAGCTGCCGCTCAAGGGAACCATGCGTAAACATTTTCGTCCTAATATCACGGATCTTGGCGAACAGGACTCCATTAGGATGGATACCCGGAACTTTTCCCTGCCAGTAATACTCGCCTGTCCCGGTCTCATTCTCCGTGTTGGCTGAGTCCTGCTTCCGTACAGAACTGCAATTCTTCTTTCGTTCTGATGTTCGAATTCTTAATCGTATAGAAGCGTCTCGTGTCAGAGATCGCTCCTGTTTCACAACCCATTCAACCCATTCAACCTAATCTCATGAAACATTACCCTGTGAGAAAGAACAAGTCGGCTACGTGGTGTGCGGTCGCATTTTGCCTGACGGTCGCGAGCGCTTTCGCCCAGTCGGTCATCAGCTTGAACTTCGACGGCCAGGATGGCACCGGCACTCCCGGTCCGGTCACCGGCGTGGCGGGTTCGGTCCCGGCCGATAACTGGAACAATACTGGAACCGGAAATGGCGGCAATGTCGGGGTAGGGGTTGCCCTTGTCGACGACAGTGGTGCCGCCACCGGCGCTACCGTGAACTGGTCAGTGGCCAACCACTGGACCACCAATGGCGTAGACAGCAGTGGTGGTGATGCCACGATGATGCAGGGCTATCTCGACAACTTCCACGACCAACCCCCGATCGAAATCACGGGGATCCCCGCCTCCTTCATGGCAAGCGGCTACGAACTCCGGATTTATCACAACACCGACAGTGCCGGCGCGATGGGTTTCACCGTCGACGATGGAAGTGGTCCGACCACCTACTATAGCTATCAACCGGGTGGCAATGGATCGAATTTCCCCCTGGCCGGAGCTGATCCGTTTGGAGGGGCGGCTGGATACATTGGCAGCCAGGAAACCGGCGGTGGCGCCACCACGGCCTCGAATTACACTCTCTTCACGGGATTGGCGGGGGCCTCTGTGACCATAACCGGCGTCCGGGGCAGTGCCGGAGACAACCGCTCGCGCCCCAACGGATTTCAAATCGTGTCTACCGGCCCTTCCCTGGACGAGGACGGGGATGGCCTTGCCGACAGCTGGGAAACGGCCAATGGGCTCGATCCCGCTGATGATGGATCGGTCGATATCAATAATGGACCGGCCGGGGATCCGGATAATGATGGCTCGGCCAACCTGGAGGAGTTCGAACGAGGGACCGATCCGCAGAGCGACGACACTGACGATGACGGGTTGCTGGACGGGGTGGAGAGTGGAAGCGGAATTTTCGCGAGTGAAACCGACACGGGCACCGATCCGCTGGAAGCCGATAGTGATGGAGATAGCCTGGTGGACGGCGCCGAGGTTGCGGCCGACCCCTTCGTGACCGATCCCAATAATCCGGATACGGACGCTGATGGCGTGAATGACGGGACGGAGATCGCCGGGGGATCGGATCCGACCGATCCGGACGATGTCCCGGGCGGCGGTGTCATTGGTGGTGTCATCAGCCTGAACTTCGACGGCCAGGACGGCACCGGTACTCCTGGTCCGGTCACCGGCGTGGTGGGTTCGGTCCCGGTTGGTAACTGGAACAATACTGGAACCGGAAATGGTGCGAATGTTGGGAATGGGGTTGCCCTGGTCGACGACAGTGGTGCCGCCACCGGTGCTACCGTGAACTGGTCGGTGGCGAACCACTGGACCACCAATGGCGTAGACAACAGTGGTGGTGATGCCACGATGATGCAGGGGTATCTCGACAACTTCCACGACCAGCCCCCGATCGAGGTGAACGGGATACCGGGCTCCTTCCAGGCCAGCGGCTACGAACTGCGGATCTATCACAATACCGACAGTGGGGGGACGATGGGCTTCACCGTCGACGATGGAAGTGGTCCGGTGACCTACTACAGTCACCAGGCCGGTGGTAATGGCGCGAACTATCCCCTGGCGGGAGTTGATCCGTTCGGGGGTGCGGCCGGCTACATAGGCAGCCAGGACACTAATGCGGGCACTACGACGCCCTCGAATTACACCCTCTTCACGGGATTGACTGGGGCGTCGCTGACCATACAGGGCGTCCGGGGTGCTTCGGGTGACACCCGTTCGCGTCCGAATGGGTTCCAGATCGTGTCTACCGCCCCTCCCTCAGACGAGGACGGGGATGGTCTGGACGACAGCTGGGAAACGGCCAACGGGCTGGATCCCGCCGATGATGGCTCGGTCGACATCAACAATGGAGCGGCCGGGGATCCGGATAACGATGGTTCGGCTAACCTGGAGGAGTTCGAACGCGGGACTGATCCGCAGAGCGACGACACTGACGATGACGGGTTGCTGGACGGGGTGGAGAGTGGAAGCGGAACCTTCGTAAGCGAAACCGACACGGGGACGAGACCGCTGGATCCCGATAGTGATGGAGATGGCCTGGTGGACGGCGCCGAGGTTGCGGCCGACCCCTTCGTGACCGATCCCAACAGACGGGACACCGATGGGGACGGGGTCAGCGACGCCATTGAGTTGGAGCTGGGGACGGATCCCACCGATGAGAACAGTCTGCCAAGGGGAACCGGCAACAGTATCGGGATCAATTTCAACAGTAACCGTGACCTGAATGCTGAACTGGCACCCAATGAGGTGGCAGGCTACCCCGCTGTGGCACAGGGCAACTGGAACAACACTGCTGGCGGCGCCGACGCTGTCGCAGGAGCCAGTGGGACGGAGGCTGATCTCATCAGCCCGGCTGCCGGCAGCCTCGTAGACAGTGACGGGGTTCCCTCTGGGGTGACGGTAAGCTGGGCCTCAAACGGAACCTGGAACACTACTAATGGAACGACCGATCATGATGCCAAGCTGATGAACGGCTATATCGACAATATCGGAGACGGCGGATTCTGTACAATCGATCTTTCGGGTATTCCCTACGTGGTCTACGACGTCTACGTCTACTTCGGCAGTGATGGCAATGGCCGCACCGGATGGGTCGAGAGCACCACCGCAGGGCAGACCTTTTCTTTCACCACCTTCTCCAATGCTCCGGGTGGGGCTGGATTCGGGCCCTCGGACTATATCCTGACCGAGGACGAGGCGAACGGACATCCCAACTCGAACTACTGCGTCTTCCGGGACCAGTCCGGGTCGGACTTTTCCGTGCAGGTCAACCGGGGCTCGAGTAATTCGGGAATCCATGCGATCCAGATCGTGGGCACTGTCATCCCGGAGGTTAAGCTCATCGATGTGAATCACGATGCTGTTGCCGATACCACCGAGCTGACCTGGGAATCTGCTCCTGGTCAGGTTTTTGAAATTGGCAAGAGTCTCGACCTGACCGGGGATCCGGGGACATGGCCCCGGATCATAAGTGGCATCCAGGCCGGTCCGGGTGAGACCACCACGGTTGTAGTTGATACCGCGGCCAGTGAACCAGAGGCTTTCTACAAGGTCTTCCAGATCCCGGCTCCGCCGATCTTTGAGGACGACTTTGAGACCGATGCCGGATGGACTGCCATTGTCAACGACGCCAATGGCAACACCAACTGGGAGCGCGGAACACCCAATGGCAGCACCGGTCCCCTGACCGGGGCTGACGATTCCGCCAATGCGTGGAGTACCAATCTGGGTGACTACGGGGCCGACTCCGATATTTCCCTTCGGTCACCGGCCATCGACCTGACCGGGGTGTCGGCTGCGGAGTTGAACTTTGAGGCCTTCCGGGATGGCGATGGTTTCGGAGACACGGCTTCTGTCCGTTTCCTTCGGGCCTCTGACCAGGTGCAGTTGGGTGCAGAAGTCCCGATCGATATGACCTCGTTCGATGCCAGCTGGAAGTCTCAGGCCATTCCGGTCGAAGGGGAGGCAATTGGGGAGAGCGTCATCATTGAGTTTAATTTTGTCAGTGACAGCAGTCCGGATGCTTTCAGCGGGCTCTCAATCGACAACATTGTCGTGAGTATGCCCTGAGGTCACGGAGTCCTTCTCCCAGAGAGGCGGTGGAGTCGTTGACTCCACCGCTTTTTTATGGCTGTGGCGCTGCAATTACCCCAATTGCGGGGTTGCAGACGGAGCCCTGCCCTCCTTCAGATCCGTAATTCTTCTTTCGTTCGGATGCTTAGTTTCTTAATCGTATAGAAGCATCTCGTCCTAGGGATTGTTCCTGTTTCACAACCCATTCAACCCAATCTCATGAAACATTACCCTGTGAGTAAGAACAAGTCGGTTACGTGGTGCGCTGTCGCACTCGGGCTCACCGTCGCGAGCTCCTTTGCCCAGTCGGTCATCAGCATGAATTTCGACGGCCAAAGTGGCACCGGCACTCCTGGTCCGGTCACGGGCGTTGCAGGTTCGATTCCGGTCGGTAACTGGAACAACAGCGGTGCAGGAAATGACGGGAATGTGGGGCCTCTTGACCTTGTCGACGCCACCGGTGCCGCCACCGGCGCTACCGTGAACTGGTCAGTGGCCAACCACTGGACCACCAATGGCGGAGACAGCAGTGGTGGTGATGCCACGATGATGCAGGGGTATCTCGACAACTTCCACGACCGACCCCCGATCGAAATCACAGGGATTCCCTACGGGGCGTATGAACTTCGGATCTATCACAACACTGACAGTGGCGGCGCGATGGGTTTCACCGTCAGTGATGACGGAGGGCTCACTTCCACCACCCACTATAGTTATCAACCGGGGGGTAATAACTCGAACTTCCCCCTGGCCGGAGTTGATCCGTTCGGAGGTGCGGCTGGATACATTGGCAGCCAGGAAACCGGCGGTGGCGCCACCAATGGATCGAATTACACTCTCTTCACGGGATTGTCGGGGGCCTCTGTGACGATAACCGGCGTCCGGGGCAGTGCGGGAGACACCCGCTCGCGTCCCAACGGATTTCAAATCGTGTCTACCGGCCCTCTCCTGGACGATGACGGGGACGGCCTTGCCGACAGCTGGGAAACGGCCAATGAACTCGATCCCGCTGATGACGGATCGGTCGATATCAACAATGGACCGGCTGGGGATCCGGATAATGATGGCTCGGCCAACCTGGAGGAGTTCGAACGAGAAACCGATCCGCAGAGCGACGACACTGACGATGATGGGTTGCTGGACGGCGTGGAGAGTGGAACCGGAATCTTCGTGAGCGAAACCGACACGGGGACGGACCCGCTGAATGACGACAGCGATGGAGACAGTCTGGTGGACGGGGCGGAAGCTTCCGCCGATCCCTTTGTCACCGATCCCAACAAGCAGGATACGGACGAGGATGGTGTGAATGATGACACCGAGATTTCCGGGGGGTCGGATCCGACCGATCCGACCGATGTTCCGGCCGGCGGGGGCGGTGGGGGTGTCATCAGCATGAATTTCGACGGCCAAAGTGGCACCGGCACTCCTGGCGCGGTTACGGGGGTGGCAGGTTCGATTCCGGTCGGTAACTGGAACAACAGCGGTCAGGGAAATGCCAATAATGTCGGGCCTCTTGACCTTGTCGACGCCACCGGTGCCGCCACCGGCGCTACCGTGAACTGGTCAGTGGCCAACCACTGGACCACCAATGGCGGAGACAGCAGTGGTGGTGATGCCACGATGATGCAGGGGTATCTCGACAACTTCCACGACCGACCCCCGATCGAAATCACAGGGATTCCCTACGGGGCGTATGAACTTCGGATCTATCACAACACTGACAGTGGCGGCGCGATGGGTTTCACCGTCAGTGATGACGGAGGGCTCACTTCCACCACCCACTATAGTTATCAACCGGGGGGTAATAACTCGAACTTCCCCCTGGCCGGAGTTGATCCGTTCGGAGGTGCGGCTGGATACATTGGCAGCCAGGAAACCGGCGGTGGCGCCACCAATGGATCGAATTACACTCTCTTCACGGGATTGTCGGGGGCCTCTGTGACGATAACCGGCGTCCGGGGCAGTGCGGGAGACACCCGCTCGCGTCCCAACGGATTTCAAATCGTGTCTACCGGCCCTCTCCTGGACGATGACGGGGACGGCCTTGCCGACAGCTGGGAAACGGCCAATGAACTCGATCCCGCTGATGACGGATCGGTCGATATCAACAATGGACCGGCTGGGGATCCGGATAATGATGGCTCGGCCAACCTGGAGGAGTTTGAACGGGGGACTGATCCGCAGAGTGACGACACGGACGATGACGGGTTGCTGGACGGGGTGGAGAGTGGAAGCGGAACCTTCGTAAGCGAAACCGACACGGGATCAGATCCGCGGGAAGCCGATAGTGATGGAGATAGCCTGGTGGACGGCGCCGAGGTTGCGGCCGACCCCTTCGTGACCGATCCCAACAACGCGGATACGGACGATGATGGGGTGAGTGATGACACGGAGATCGCCGAGGGATCGGATCCGACGGATCCGGACGATGTCCCGGGCGGCGGCGGCGGCGGCGGCGGTGGTGGTGCGGTCAGTGGTGTCATCAGCATGAATTTCGACGGCCAGAGTGGCACCGGCACTCCTGGCGCGGTCACGGGCGTGGCAGGTTCGATTCCGGTCGGTAACTGGAACAACAGCGGTCAGGGAAATGCCAATAATGTCGGGCCTCTTGAGCTTGTCGACGACAGCGGTGCCGCCACCACGGCTACCGTGAACTGGTCAGTGGCCAACCACTGGACCACCAATGGCGGAGACAGCAGTGGTGGTGATGCTACGATGATGCAGGGGTATCTCGACAACTTCCACGACCGACCCCCGATCGAGGTGACCGGAATACCGGACTCCTTCCAGGCCGGCGGCTACGAACTGCGGATCTATCACAATACCGACAGCGGGGGGACGATGGGCTTCACCGTCGACGATGGCAGTGGCCCGGTGACTTACTACAGTCATCAACCGGGAGGTAATAACTCGAACTATCCCCTGGCGGGAGATGATCCGTTTGGAGGGGCGGCCGGCTACATAGGCAGCCAGGACACTAATGCGGGCACCACGACGCCCTCGAATTACACCCTCTTCACAGGATTGACCGGGGCGTCGCTGACCATAAAGGGTGTCCGGGGATCTGCGGGTGACACGCGTTCGCGGCCCAACGGGTTTCAGATCGTGGCCATCGGTCCTGCCCCGGAGGTTGAGATCACCGAGTTCCGCCGCACGGGGACCGGGGATATCCAGATCAGCTGGAAAAGCAGCCAGGACCGGCAGTATGATATTCTGAGTAATCCCGACCTGAATACCCCTCGGGTCGAATGGGTCGAAGTCGCTGGAGCCCAGGATATTCAGGGCGATGCCTCAGGGATCACCACCGCGGTGGTGGCGATGCCTTTCCCGGAGACCGGATACCTGGTCGTACGTGAAGAAGGGCTTCCGGCCCCCTTTGAGGACGACCTGGAGAGCGACACGGGATGGACTGTCATTGTCAATGATGCCAACGGCAACACCAACTGGGAACGCGGAATGCCCAATGGCAGCACCGGTCCCCTGACCGGGGCCGATGGTTCCGCCAACGCGTGGTGCACCAACCTTGGTGACTACGGTCCGGACTCCGATATCTCCCTCCGGTCACCGGCCATCGACCTGACCGGGGTGGTGGCCGCGGAGTTGAGCTTCGAGGCCTACCGGGATGGCGATGGGTTCGGGGACGTCGCTTCCGTTCGTTTCCTGCGTGTGGCTGACCAGGTGCAGTTGGGTGCGGAAACCTCGATAGACATGACGACGTTCGATATCAATTGGACGGTTCAGACCATTCCGGTGGAAGCTGAGGCGATCGGGGAGAGCATCATGATTGAGTTTAATTTTGTCAGTGACAGCAGTCCGGATGTCTTCAGCGGACTCTCAATCGACAACATTGAGGTGAACGTGCCCTGAGATCCCGAGCCCTCCCGCGGAAGAGGGGGGAGAGCGATTAGTGGGGCTACAAGCCGCTCGATCGCGCCAATCCGACCGAGTGCTATAACATTCATGCCACCATCCTGCATCAGCTTGGGATCGATCATGAGCGCCTCACTTTCCGCAGGGACAGCATGGATCGCCGTCTCACCAACGTGCACGGCAATGTGATCAGGGAGATCCTCGCCTGAAATGCCTCATTCCCCGGTTCAGGATAAGGCCCCCCCCTTGGCCGGTGACGAGCGGGGAGGAGGATCACAACCGGATTTTCCTTCAATGCGTCCGGCCCCTGTGGAGGGGAGAGAGTCAGGTGAAGACAGGTCTCGGGGATCGAGCTTCAATGTGAATAAGTAGCCTGAAAACAAGGTTGCCGCTGATCGTGCGCTCGTGTAATCGTGTAGCACGATGAAGAATGTGACAGTGAAATTGGAGGAAGCCCTGGTGCGGGCAGCGCGGCATGAGGCGGTTGATGCGGGTCAGTCGCTCAGTGGTTGGTTGGCCGAATTGATCAGGGAACGTCTGGGACGAAGCGAGGTGGCCAGCGCGGTGGCGGAGGTGATGGGCAAGGATGTTCGGGTGATGGACAAGGAACTGGCGGCCTTTGATGAAGCGCGGCGGCGCGCCCTCGGGTATTTGGATCATCCGGTTTCCCTTGATGACGAGGGCCAGGGAAGGCGCGAGTGAGTGTCTTCGTTGACACGACGATCCTGGTATCCGCACACGACAGGGGAGCCGCCCGGCATGTGGTGGCCAACCGCCTTGTGCGGGAGCTGTGGCAATTGCCTGTCCTGCCGGTGATCAGCGTGCAGGTGTGCCGCGAACTCTGGCGTGCCTTGAACCGTTCTCCTGACCTGGAGCGGGACGTTCTGGTCCAGTTGGTTGAGAGTTACCTTGAGTGGTGCGTGGTTCCGGAGGACGGGGATCTCGTGGCCGCGGCCTTTGAGTTGCGGCGGAGATTTGAACTTCCGGTCTGGGATTCCTGGATCGTGGCAGCAGCCCAGAGGGCGGGAGTGCGGCAACTGTGGAGTGATGCCTTGGAAGCGGGGAGAGTCTTTGGGCAGGTGACCGTGGTCAATCCGCTGGTGGACTGACTCCGCTACTTCTTCCTGAGAGTCTCAAGGTAGGCCACCAGGTCGGATAATTCAAGCGGGTGGAGGAGGCCCCCGAGACCGGCTGGCATGAGGGACTGCGGGAGCTCTTTGCGTGTCGTGATCTCCGATTTTTTCACAGCACGGGTGATCCCACCTGCCATACGGACGGTGAGTTTCTCGTCAGTGTCGGACGAGATGAAGCCGACCACGGTGTCGTTGGATCTGGTCCCGATCTGCACGCCGGTGTAGCCGTGAGATATTGCGTTGGAAGGGTAGAGGATGGCCTCAAAGAGAGCTTCCTTGGGCAGCTTGTTTCCAATGCCGCTGAGGTTGGGTCCGTAGTTGATGCCCTCTCCATTGACCTGGTGACAGGTGGAGCAGGTAGCTTTCACGAAGGACTTCCTGCCCTTGGCGGGCTGGCCCTTCATTCGCATGAGCTGGGAGAGGGGGGGCATTTCATCCGTTCCCGGGGGCGGGGCGAGCTTGAGAGCCCTGGCAATCTCGCTGCGGGTTTCAGCGTTGCTGGAACGGCTCAGGAGTGCCCCCGCCGTAAACTTCACATCGGTGGGCAGGTGGCCGCTCCGGGCGAGTTGAAGGAGGCGCTGTTCTCCCTGTCGGGTGACGGACAGGGCTTCCACGCAGGCACGGCGCACCACGGTGTCCCCGGCCTCCTGCAGGGTCTGTTGCAGGTAATCGAGCGCGCGGTTGCTGCCGGATCGGCCGAGGGCGGTGGCCAGTGCCCTGCGCGATTCGATGTTGCCACTGCCCAGCGTGCGCTCAAGGATCTTGGGGTTGCCGAGCAGATGCCGGGCGGCATTGGCTCCCTCGCTGTTGTTGCGATTGGCCACGATGAACTCCAGCAGGGCGCTGAGGATGGCGTCGCTCTGCAGGTTGAAACGCGTGGCCAGTTCAACCAGCGCGGCCGATCCCCTCGCCTTGAGGGCCATCTCCTCCAGCTTCCGGATCCCACCCGAATTCCTGATGGTCTCAAGATCGAGTTCCTTCAGGGCGAGAGTGGAAATATCGGGATTGCCACTTTCGAAGAGGGCGAGGGCGAATTGCTGGCGCTCATCGGATTCCCCATGGAAGTGGAGGGCGCGCAGGTAGCGATCGCGTTCCGAATCCTCGCGGGCGGAAATGATGAGTGGTCCGAGGTGGGAGAGAGCCTCGCCACAGCGTGCGCGCCAGACGAGGTCGGGATGCGGCTTGTTGCCCGTGGTGGCGAGGTAATCCCTGAAGCGGGGGGACCAGCGCATATCCGCGCCGATGCCGAGGGCTTCAAGCAACCAGCGGTCGCCACCTTTGTAGGAAGCGGCCAGGGAGGCCCAGGCCTGGTCGGCAGTGGGTCGTTCGATGAAGCGAAGGGCGATGGCCGCTTCGGCACGGACGGCAGGGTCGGGATCCCCGGCCAGGCTGCCGAGGGCCTTGTCGTAGTCACCGGTGTGGTCGAGAATGCGGCAGGAGCGCACTGCCGTAGCCCGAAGGAGGGGATTCCTGTCCTTGAGCAACTTCTCGATCAGAGGGCGCGGGTTTCTGCTCAGGTCGGCGGCGGCCCAGAAGGCACGCGCACGCAGGTGTGCGGGTTGAGCGGTTCCGGACATCTCCTGCAGCGCCAGTTGCACGACCCCGGAGCCCAGTTTCCGGAGCGCGGCATGAGCCAGGTAGCGGACGGCCTCATTGGGTGAGGCAAGGGCCGCGAGTGCACCGCGGGGGTTGGAGAAATCGAGCTTTGGGGCCGCATATTTGTGCCCTTTGGGAGCAATGATGAAGATACGCCCGCGGTCGATGTCGCCCATTCCGTGCCCTCCCACTCCGGGATCATACCAATCGGCCACCACGAGGGATCCGTCCGGGGCCACACAGACGTCCGAGGGACGGAACCAGCGATTGGCCTTCCCGTCGACGATGTTGACGATTTCGGCATCGAAGCCGGCCCCCTTCTTGGTGCTCACATAGGCGCGGACGATGTTTGGCCCGGCATCGCAGTGGATGGGCTGGCCGAAGAATTGTTCGGGAAGGAGCGATCCCTCATAGACCACGATGCCGGTGGGCGAACCCGCACCGGTCTGGATCAGGTTGGGGACCACTCCGGGATCATTGAGATGCCAGTGCCGGAGGGGAATGTCCCTTTCGATATTGGGCCGGCCATCCTGCCAGCCCGCACCGGTCACTTCATCGCGGTATCCGTAGTTGCCGAAGGGGAGGACGTAGTTGATCCGGACTCCACGGTTGCCGTCGTCGTCGTTGTCGGACTGCCAGAGTCTGCCGTAGGAATCGACGCCCACTTCCCAGTTGTTGCGGAAATTCCAGGCGACGGACTCGACATTGGAGCCGTCAGGATCGCAGCGGAAAATCATGCCCTGCTGGTAGGGCTGGCGATTGGCCGTGATTTCATTGCCAGCCAGGTCGGTGATGACGTTGCCGTCCTTGTCGCAGAGCTGGCGACCGGAGTTGCCATAGTTGAAGTAGAGCTTGCCGTCGGGACCGAAGTGGAAGGCGTGGATCCCATGATCATGCTGCCTGCCGCCGATCTGGGTGAAGTGCAGCTCCTTGCGGTCCGCCTTGTCGTCCCCGTTGTCATCGTAGAGGGAGAAGACATCGTCTCCGGCGGAGACAATCACCCGGTTGCCGAGGACGCAGATGCCGTGGGCGGAGTCCACGTCGTGTCCCTGGTGGAAGATGGTGCTCTTATCCGCCACGTTGTCACCATTGGTGTCCTCCAGAATGAGGATGCGGTCACCCTCCGGACGTCTGCCGTTGTTGCGGCGGTAGTTGACCACCTCGCAGACCCAGACCCTGCCGCGGTGATCGACATCAATGGAGCTGGGTGAGAACATCATTGGCTCACTGGCAAAAAGAGTGGCCTCCAGTCCCTCGTGAATGGCGAGGTTCTTGACGGCATCGGAAGGGTCGTGCGGGGCGGCCAGGGCGGTCAGGGCGGTGGCGACAAGGGTTGCTGGAATCGTGTAGGGCTTCATGAAACTCATGGGAGTCTCCCCATGCGGGTTTGGAGACGAGATTTCTCAAGGGGATGGACAAGGTCCAGCTCAAAGGATCTTTTTCCCCGGGAGGAAGCACCGAGGGGCATTCGGGGGCCCAACCACTCCCCCGGGCGGCAAGCCGCCGGCACCACGGTCATAATGACTTGAGCCACTTTCCGATGAGTGTCTGCAACCGAGGCCAGTCGGAATAGATGAGGAAATGGTCCCTGTCGGGGAGGTAATGCTCTTTCAGTTCCATTTTGATTTCCTTCATGCCGGCTGCGGCCTTGCGGACGTAATCAGAGGTTGTGTGCTTGTCCCGTTCTCCTGTGATGATGAGCGCCTTGCGTCCTCCCCAGCCGTTGGCGAAGGCATCAGACTCGACAATATTTCCTTCGATAACGGGCGAGAGGAAGAGGAGGCCCCGCCACTTTTCAGGAGTGGCCCGACCTCCGAGGATCACTCCCGTTCCGCCATTGGCGATGCCGGCCAGAACCAGGTTTTCCTCATCGATGCGGGGGTGATTGACGCAGAACTCGCGGGCCTGTTCGATGGCGTCGAGTCCCCCATCCCCAGACCAATTACCGCCACCGAAAGTGGGAGCGACGATGGCCACTCCGTTTGCATCGGCAAGGCGTTTCCAGAGGGCCCAGCAGCCCTGGAAGTTTCCAAGGCCGCCATGGAGAAAGACAATGGCGGGTTTTTCCCCGAGGGGGTCCGGCCCCGGGCCTTCCGGCACGTAGACAAACAGGATTCCCGGCTTGGGCTTCAGGCCGATCATTTCCCCGTAGGCGGAACCGAGCACGCACGGAAGGGTTGCAAGTTCGGCATCCTTCGCGAGGTCATCATAGATAGTCCTGACGTTCTTGCGGAGTTCTGCGGCCTGGCTCCACCCCAGGTTAGGATCAATCAATGCAAGGAGGTAGGAACCGAGGATATACTGATCGATCTCGGGGACAAGATTGGCCGGGGAGCAGGAGAAATGCCTGTTGTCGTTTTGATAGATCACACGGGCGGCAGCTTCCGGATTGTCGACATAGCCCGTGACCTGCCGGGCGCAGAGGAACAAGGAGATCGATCCGGCCAGGAGGAGGAGAACACTGATGACCTTCCGGCGGATACTGCGCCAGTGGAGGAAATTGAGCGGGACGGGCAGAAGACAGATCAGTGCGATGGCAAAGAGCTTGGATGCCGTGGTGGTGGAGACCACCAGAAGGCCAATCGCGCCGAGCCAGAAGGGGAGCGAGGCCAGGGTCCAGGTCCCGGAGAGGATGCAGCCGAGCGCACTTGATTCAGCTTCCGGTTTCCTGCCCATTCATCGTTTATTGTGAAGGCTTCAGGGTGAGCAGGTGCATGGTGGCGGTGTAGGCGTTGGCCGCACTCATGCGCTTGAACTCGTGGCCCGGTCCCCAGGAGTCGGTGTAGATGATCTCATCGGTCTTCTGGTTGTAGCCGATGACGAGTCGCATGTGTCCTCCACCCTGCTGGGGAATTCCCCGCTCCGGAAAGACTCCGACCTGCAGAGCCCAGAGGAGGGGTGTTCCGGTATTGATATTGTCCCTGATCTGCTTGCGGAAGCGGTCGAAGGCGGTGCCTCTGGCCCGGATCTCCCGCAGAGTGGGACCATGGCAATTGGAGAGGAAGTGCTGGTAGGGCATGACGGTCTCGTCGGGGAATTCCTTGCCCTTTCCGGTTTTCTTGATGAGCCGGTTGTAGGCCTTGATTTCGGACCTGATCTTGCGTTCTTCCAGTTCATAGTGGACCAGAAGGCGGGTCTTGGTTCGCCCGGCCACCTTCTTGAGTGCATCGATCATGGTGGAGGGGTTTGTCCCCCCGCCCGCACTGCTCTCTGCGATCTGGGCCATCGCGTGCTGGTCGACGGGCAGTCCGTAGTAGCGGAAGACGCGTTCGGCACTGGCCACCGCACAGTAGCCCTTGCGGCCCTGGTCGACCATGGGCACGCCCCGGACGAAGATATCGCCATTGGGCTTGCTCACGCGGTTGGCAACGAGATCCCGGCGCCGGGCCATGATCCTGGTCAGGCCGGAGCGCTGCTCGTAGATCTCCTTGCCGTATTTAACGGAGACAAGGCTGAGCTTGAGAAACTCAGGAGTATAACCCCGGGAGGCCTTCGACTTGCTTGAGGTGAGCACCAGAAAGGCGCCAGAACATTTCCAGACCCAGCGATCAGCGGAAACCACGCTGCCCTTCTGAGTCCGGTCCATCTTCTCGCCCTCAAGTCCGGCCTTTTCGACGAGCAGGGCGTGCCATTGCTCGGTCAGGGTCTTGAACCGTTCCTGGGAGATGTCGCCGTTATCCCCACGGTTGTAGATGGAGATGTCAAAGGAGTGCAGTTTGTCATCCCGGCTGCGGAGGACCGTTTCACCCACCGGGAGGCTCCAGAGCTTCAGGTCACGGCGGTTGCTACGGGCATCCCGGCGCCCGGTGGAGAGCCAGTGGAAGCCCAGCGGTTTACGATCACGTAGTACTTCACCCACCGGCTTTTCCCACATTGTGACGTCGAGAAAGAGGATCTCAAGGTCGGGGACAGGAGCGGGGTGTGCCGGACCTGCCAGAGCGAGGGGAATAAGCGTGAGGAAATGGAGCCGCCGCACGGAGCTAATCTAGGCGATCGGCGGGGGACTGCAAGGTCAGTGCTGGTGACCTTGGCGGCAGCCCTCGCAGCCGACCCAATCGCTTGAACCGTCGGGATAGAATTCCTTCTTCCAGATGGGGAGGCGATGCTTGATCTCGTCGATGATGAAGCGGCAGGCCTCGAAGGACTCGGAGCGGTGGGGAGAGGAAACGGCGACGATCACGGCGGACTCACCGATCTCCAGCGGTCCCGTCCGGTGCACCGCCTCGGCGTGATCAAGGCCAAAGCGTTCAATGGCATTCCGTACGATACGCTGGCCTTCCTTCTCCGCCACCGGGGCATGGGCTTCATACTCCAGGCGGAGTACCTCCCGACCCTGGTGGTGATTGCGGACGGTGCCCTCGAAGATGGATACGGCACCCGCGTGCGGATTACCCGCAGCCTCCCGCAGGGCGGCTGGATCGATGGGATCGGTAGTCAGGCGAAACATGGCTCGACTAGCCTCCTGCGAAGGGCGGAAAGAGGGTGAGCTTGTCCCGGTGGGCCAACGGATGAGACCAGGGCCGGAATTCATCATTGATCGCGATCCGCACGGCTTCCAGTCCGAGCGAGAGATTGCGGGCCATGCGCAGTTCCTCCCACAGCCCGGCAGCGGTCACCGCGGTGGTTTCGAGTTCTTCGGTGGCGGCACCTGTGTCTTCGCGGAGGATTCCACAGTATTCCACCATGATGGTCTTCGTGGTGCGGCCGTTGCGGAGAGTCAACCGGGCTTCCTCAAGGTCTTCGGGCCGGTTGCAATTGTCGAGGGCCGACTTGTCAGGGAGATCGAGGTCCCTGCGGTGAAGGGAGTAGAGGAACTTTCGGGCGCAGCGCATCTTCCCGGCGAGAGCCTGGGTCAGTGCTGTAGCGGCTGATGGTTCGTAGATGGTGCAGAGTGGTTCCGGCTTGCCGTCGAAGCGACTGGTGAAGCAGGTGGCTGCGCGGTCCGGGTCCCGGGCCTCCCGGAGGAATTGCAGGACGGAGTCGGTAAGGAAGGGGAGATCGCAGGCCGTTACAAGCCATGCAACTCCGGGCGCTTGTTGAAAGGCTGCTTCCAGACCAGCGAGCGGACCGGCATCGGGACGCAGATCACGGATCGTGCTCGACTGGTAGGATCGCTGGTCGTCCTGTGCGATGGAGAGGCGAGTCTCTGTCGTGACAGCGTCGAGGAGTTGCAGACCGCGATCACGCAGGGAGAGGTCGCCCTCCACCACGAGTTCCGCCTTGTCGGAACCCATGCGGCGGCTTTTCCCGCCTGCGAGAAGGAGGCCGTGGAGAGGTGGGGTCATGGAACTTCAGTTTGCATCAAAGTCGCTCTTTCCACCCCGCTTTTCCGCCAGATGGAGCCGGGTGATTTCGATGGAGGGATTGGCCGCCTTGCACATGTCGTAAACTGTGAGGGCGGCCACCGAGGCCCCGGTGAGGGCCTCCATTTCCACTCCGGTCCTGCTGGCGGTGCTGCACTCGCATTGGATACACAAAGAGGCGGGGCCCTCTGGTTCGATGGTCACGTCGCACTTGTCCAGGGGGAGAGGATGACAGAGGGGGATGAGCGAGGAGGTGCGTTTGGCAGCCATGATCCCTGCCAGGATGGCAGTGTTCAGGATGGATCCCTTCTTGTTCTGGAAGTCTCCCTTCTGGAGTTCAGCCATGAGTTCGGATCCCAGGATCACCGTACAGGCGGCCCGGGCCCGCCGGGCGGTCACGGCCTTGGAGCCAACATCGACCATGCGGGGTTGGCCCATCTCATCAAGATGGGAGAGTTCACTCACCGTCGAAATGCTAGGACATCAACGGAAAAGAGCGAGCGGTTTTGCTGCCGGAATCAGAGCCAGGAGCGAAAGGGTGCGAGGCTGCCCTGTGGGAATACTTTATGATCGGCAGGCAATTCGATGAATCCATCGGACTCGATGGCCGAAGCAAAGTCCCCGGAATTCGACAAGGGGGCGGGGTCGGCCAGGAGGGTGGCGCCATCCTGCCGGAGGTTCACCGGCAGGAAGCAGGCAAAGGGAGAATCAGATCGGACTTCCGAGGCAAGCGAGACCGTACGGATCATGGGGCGCAGGTTCTGGAGAGTTTCGAGGAAAGGGCGGACGTAGCGGTGAAAGGTGATTTGAACTGACATTGGGTTTCCCGGCAACGCGAAGACAGGCGGAGGTCCCGGCCAGAAGGCGAGGGGTTTGCCGGGGCGTTGGGCTACGCCGTGAAAGGCGGGGGCTCCAAGCAGCGACTCCATCACGGGCCGCACGAAATCGTACTTCCCCTTGGAGATTCCTCCGCAGAGAAGGAGCAGGTCCGAATCAAGATGTTCCCGCACGGCGGAGGTGGTCGCGTCGGGATCGTCGGGGAGATGCTGATGATGAATCAACTCCGTGCCGAGGACGGCGAGAGCAGCGCGAAGTGACGCAGCGTTCGACTGTCGGACCTGGTGAGGAGCGGGGGAGGTAGCGGGTTCGACCACCTCGTCGCCCGTGGTGAAGATTGCCACCCGGGGACGTTGAAGAACTTTCAGGGTGGTGGCGCCCACGGTAGCGGCCACCGCCGCGATCCTGGAGTCGACGAGGGAGTTAGACGGGACGAGGATGTCATCAGGGGCATGGTCGCTGCTTTCCTCGTGAATGAAACGTCCCTGGACAGCTGCTTCCCGGGAGAAGCTGACGTTGCTGCCCTGACGCGTGATCTGTTCGTAGGGCAGCACCGTGTCGCAGTCGGAGGGCAGGCAGGCTCCCGTCATCACTTCCCAGCAGTGTCCTGGAGCGAGTGGATCCGGACCAGGTGCCCCGGCGGCATGATCTCCGGCGATCGTCAGGCTGGGAAACTCATCCAGGTCTGCTTTCCGGAAACAGATGCCATCCATCATGACGCGGTCATAGGGCGGGAGCGGTCGGTCCGCGCGCAGTTCGCTGGCAAGGACGCGCCCATGAGCCTCCTCAAGGGGGATCTCCTCGGTTCCAAGGACGGGGAGATGGGTCAGGGTGACCGCTTCCGCAGCATCGGGAGTGATGAGTGGATTCATGAACTGCTGCCAGTCCACAAGGAATAGGCAAATACCCAAGTATTTAGTTGCGAGCTGCCTGCCCTGCGCTTTTTTTGGGTGAAGGGAATGCTCGTCGACCAGCACCATCGTCCGCTGCGGGATCTGCGCATCTCGATCACGGACCGTTGCAACTTCCGTTGCCGTTACTGTATGCCGGCGGAAGTATTCGGATCAGATCATGTATTTCTGCCGCGCGAGGAAATTCTCACCTACGAAGAGATTGAGCATCTGGTGGGCCTCACAGTGCCTCTGGGGGTGCGCAAGGTGCGTCTGACCGGAGGAGAGCCCCTGCTGCGACGCGGGGTGCAGGATCTGGTGGAAATGCTGGCCCGGGTGAAGGGAATTGAAGATCTGGCGCTTACCACCAACGGAGTGTTGCTGGCTCTTCACGCCGCAGATCTTCGCCGGGCGGGGTTACACCGGGTGACCGTCAGCCTGGATGCCCTCGATCGGGAGATCTTTGCCAGGATGAATGGGGTAGGGGCCAAGGTAGAGAGTGTCCTGACCGGGATCGAGAGGGCAAAGGACTGTGGGTTGGGTGTGAAGGTCAATGCGGTTGTCCAACGGGGAGTAAATGAGGGAGAGATTATTCCCCTGGTGCACTGGGGAAGGGAGCAGGGCATCCCTGTCCGCTTCATCGAGTTCATGGACGTGGGGGAGACGAACGGGTGGCGTATGGAGGAGGTTGTCTCCGCAAGGGAAATAGTGGAAGTGATCGAGAAGGAGTTCTCCCTGCAGAAACTGAGCCCAACCCACAGGGGTGAAGTGGCCCAGCGTTATGGTTTTTGCGAGGGAAGCGGTGAAGTCGGAGTTATTTCCTCGGTGACCAGCCCGTTTTGTGGTGGATGCAACCGGTTGCGTCTATCGGCAGAAGGAAAACTCTTCACCTGCCTCTTTGCCAGGAGCGGGGTAGATGTCCGCGGGCTCCTGCGCTCGGGGAAGGAAGCAACCTTGTGCTCCGTGCTGGAGGGAATCTGGCGCGGTCGTTCTGATCGCTACTCGGAGGAACGGGGGAGCGGAGAGAAGCCCAAAGTGGAAATGAGCTACATCGGAGGATAGGGATCATGGAGTGGGAAATTGAACTGGTTCACCTGTTCGTGTCCGAAGGGCACAACTACGTGGGCCGCCATGGGAAAGAGTCACTCGATCACGGGATAGAGAATCCCGACTCGATCGAGTGCGTGGCCGGCCGGGGGATCCGCGGGGACCGCTATTTTGATCAGAAGGAGAACTACAAGGGCCAGATTACCTTTTTCGACCACGGGGTCTTCGAGATGGTGAAAAGAGAGTTCGACCTTCCCGAACTGGCGGCCTCGGCATTTCGTCGGAATGTGATCCTGAGGGATGTGCCCCTTCCGGAACTGATTGGGAAGTCCTTTGCTCTTCAGGGTCTGGAGTTCGAGGGTGTGGAGGAAGCTGCGCCCTGTTACTGGATGAACGAAGCTGCGGCCGATGGCGTGCATGAATTCCTGAAGGGGGTGGGGGGACTGAGGGCCCGAATCGTGACGGGCGGGGAACTGCACAAGGGCCCCGGGGTGCTTTCCCTCCTGCCATAAGGCTTCAGGTGACGACTGAAGACGGGGATCACCCCTCCGGCAGGGAGGTCAAGAGCCCCGGACTGGTATCCGGGGCTCCCTGAATTCGGGGTGGTGGAAACAAATCTGCCTAGGCGGCATCACTTTGCTTGCTCGCTTCGGAAATAACCTTCTGTTCCACGTCCTTGGGCATGTCCTCGTAGTGGGAGAAGCTCTCGCTGTGCTGTCCGCGACCGCCGGTCATGGATCGCAGGTCCGTGGCGTAGGCATGCATGACGCGCGCGGGAACCTCCGCGGTTACCACCTGGGCGTGGCCCTCGGTCTCCGTTCCCATCACGCGACCGCCCCGCACCGAGAGATCGCCGAGGACGCTGCCCAGGGATTCCTCGGGAGTACGGATCTTCACCTGCAGGACGGGCTCGATAAGATGCGGTTGCGCATTCATGAAGGCCTCGCGGAAGGCGTGTTTGCCTGCGATCTGGAAGGCCACGTCCTTGGAATCGACCGGGTGTTGTTTGCCGTCATAGAAATCGATTTTCACATCACAGACCTGGTAGCCCGCGAGGATGCCGTCGCCCTCGGCGGCGCGGATTCCTTTCTCGACCGAGGGGACGAAGTTCCGATCCACGTTGTTGCCCACCAGCGAATGACCAAACTCGACGCCGCTGTCGCGCGGGAGCGGATCGATGCGCATCCAGACCTCCGCGAACTGGCCGGAACCTCCACTCTGTTTCTTGTGGCGGTACTTCGATTCAGCTTTCGTGTGGATGGTCTCGCGGTAGGGAATGCGCGGTTGTTCGAGCTCGATCTCTATACTATAGCGCCGCCTGAGAGTTTCCGAGACAGACTTGAGATGAATCTCGCCCTGTCCCGAGAGGATGGTCTGCTTCAGTTCGGGATCCGCGCGGAACTGGAAGGCGGGATCTTCCTCGTGAATGACGGACAGGCCTTCCGCCACCTTCTCCTCGTCACCCCTGGCCGTCAGCTTGAGGGCGGCGTGAATGTTGGGTGCAGGATATTCGATCCCGGGCAGGCGGGCCTTCAGTTTCGCGCTGCAGAGGGTGTCGTTGGTGTGAGTGCCCTTGAGTTTGACCAGGGCTCCGATCTCTCCTGACTTAAGGTGATCAGACGCTTCCCTGTCCTTGCCGTTGGGAAGGAGGATCTGGCCGATGCGCTCGTTCTTGCCGGTGTTGACGTTGTAGAGGGTGTCCCCCGATTTGAGTTCTCCCGAGTAGATCCGGAAGAATGAGAGGGCGCCCACGTGTTCTTCCATCAGCGTCTTGAAGATGAAGATGACCGGTTCGGAGCCTTCCAAATCCACCTCGACCGGATCGCCGTTCGGCGATTCGCAGGCAATGCTCCTGCGGTCCAGGGGCGAGGAGCCGAACTTGGCGATGAAATCCATGAGACGCGCGACACCCACGTTGCTGGCGGCACCCGTGCAGAACAGGGGTGAAAAGGCCTGGCTCTGAATGGCGTTGTGAAGATGACTACGGAGTTCCTCCTCGCTCAGTTCACCCTTCTCGAAGAAGGCTTCCAGCAGGGAATCATCAGATTCCGCCACGAACTCGATGAGCTGTCGATGCATGTCGTTTACGCTCTCGCCATCGGCACCGTCCACATCCTGTTCCTCAATCTTGCCACTGGCGTCGGGCTTGTATTCCACCACTTTGCTCCTCATGGCGTCGAGGAAGCGGGAGGCTCCCGGCCCTGGATTCAGCGGGAGGGTCATGGGGAAGATCTTGTCTCCGAGGATGTGCTTGATCTCCTCCAGGACGCGGGGGACGTCGGCGTTCTCCTTGTCGACGCCGTTGAGGACAATGAACTTGGGGATTCCCAGTCGGTCGGCCTCGGCCCACATGCGCTCCGTAATGAAGCCCACGCCCGAAACTGCGTCGACCACGATGAGGGCGAAATCGGCAACGGCCAGGGCACCGAGCGAATCGCCGATGAAATCGGGAGAACCGGGGGCGTCGATCACGTTGAGTTCCACACCCAGCCACTCCATGCGCAGAAGCGAGGAGTGAATCGAGATCTGGTGCTCGCGCTCATCCGCGTGATAGTCGGAAACGGTAGTTCCGTCCGCGATGGTTCCCATGCGCTTGATGTTTCCGGTGTTGGCCAGCATCGCTTCACAGAGCGTGGTCTTCCCTGCCGAGGCGTGGCCCAATACGGCCAGGTTACGGATGTCATTGAGTTTATGGTCCTTCATTTTTCCGAGGTGATTGAATTTATTTGCGAAATCTGTTCTTCCAGGTTCTTGGAGCATGGCAATCGCGAGGGGCCGAGGCAACACGAACCGTCCGCTCTGAACAGGTATCACTTGGGGACTCCTGATGTCATGGAGCCCTTAAACAGGGTGGGCCCGTGAGGTCGCCGTTCCCTACGCCTTGAGAGCCAGCTACCTGGAAATTGATCCGGTTACCTGCGTGGCGGCGGGAGGTCCGGGGTGTCTTCCCGCCGGTTGAGGTGGGCCCGCAGGGAGATCACCTCTTGTTCGAGCTTTGCGAGGCGGGATTCGACCGATTGCTTCCACTCGGGTTCTTCGTCGTCGGGTGTGGTGCCGGCAGACGGTGCTTCCGGAATCAGCTCGCTGTCGGGCGCCTGGCCCGCTCCTTCAGCTTGCGGGGAGGCGATCCGCTCGGAGAGGAGGTGCTCAAATGCTTCCACCCGCCGTCCACTTCCGGCCGGGATGCGCCGCACGAGTGGTCCATGGGGATACTCGATGAACCAGGTGAGAATCTCCTCGACCTCTTCGAGGGAGGTGAAGTGGTGGATGCGGTCCGTGCGCTGCCTGAGTTCGCCGGTAGTTTGCGCTCCCCGGAGGAGGAGGACGGTGAAGATTGCGCGTTCACTGTCCCGGAGGCTGAGAACATGTTTGAGGCAGTGCTCGTACTTGGAGGTGCGGCCGCCCATCACTTTCTCGATGAGGTGTTTTTCGGAAAGCGAGCGGAGAGCCTCCAGGATATCGGCGGCGTCAAGATCGGTAATGGGATATCGGCTGGAGCCTTGATTGCAGGCAGTGACCAGGGAGTTGAGGGAAAGTGGGTAGGTATCAGGGGTGAGGATCTCCTTTTCGAGAAGGCAGCCCAGGACACGGGTTTCCTCAAAGGTGAGCTGGATTTCGGGAAAGTGCTGCATGGAAGTGACGTTTGACAAGCTGAGGCATTTTGCGGCGCTGGTCGAATCCGAACTCCGCGTCTTCAGGTTATCCGTCGCAGGTGTTCGAGTCGACGGGCCTGCCGGTGTCGTGACAGACGAAGGGGGCAGCAATTTCAGACTCGGTTTCGAGGTAGTTGAAGGTGAGTTCCTCTCCCACTGTGATGTCCCGCAGGGCAAACATTCGGCGTTCCTCAAGGCGGAGGTTGGGGGTGAAGGAGTGATTGAGGTAAAGGGCGTAGGCGTCCTCCACGTGCTGGTCGGGACCGACTTCGATACTGTCGCGCGTGCGGTCCGGGGTGGTTTCACCCCGGACGGTGTAAACCAGTTCCCCGCAGGCAAAGGCGAAGAGTGCGTAGGTGGCACGTTCACCGTGTGCATTCTCACCCATCCGAAAACAGTCGCTGCGATCGCTCATGAATGGAGGACCGGTTAACATCGCCCGCCCCCGGTGGCGAGTGCAATGCGAGGAGAGTGGGTGGAGGATCGTGGGCCGGAAAAGAGGAGGACATGCAAGGACCATGCATCCCTGAAGAATGTGAAACAGGGTGGAGGCCTCAGTTCCCCTGGAGGAAATTCTCGCTCATAATCACTTCACGCATGAGTGACCGCAACCTGTAATTCTCCCCGTCTGTCTTTTCAACAATGGCTTCTATCGTGAGAAGATCGGCTGGTCTCAGTTCCTTCGAGGTGGCATAGCGGAGGAGGTGAGCGGTAAAGGCACGGGCAAAGCGTCTGTCCTCCTTTACGAGAGATTGTTTGAAGAGGACTGCTCCGTCGAAGGGATACTTCTTCATCAGTGTTCCACTGGCATCGACGCTACGGCCATTGGGATACTTGTCCCGCCATCGACCGATGATGTCGTAGTTTTCAAGGGCGAAGCCTAGCGGATCGAGACGGGAGTGACAGCCTGCGCAGTCGGGGTTCTCCCGGTGCTTGGCGAATTTCTCGCGGATGGTGAGGTTCCGGGCAGCAGCGTCCTCGTTAAGAGGGGGAACGTTGTTGGGAGGCGGAGGCGGAGGATCGTTGAAAATGACTTCGATGATCCAAGCCCCCCGGGCGATGGGATGAGTGCGCTTGGGACCGGAGGTCATGCTCAGCATGGCGGCGTTTGTAATCACTCCTCCATAGCGCGGGTCGGTGGCGTTCAGTCGCTCAAAGGTCCTTGAACGGAGCTTGCTGCGGATGTCATCCTCGAAGATTTTCCGGGCATCCTGCTGGGCCCGGTGGGGGTCGGTGTTGGCGGGCACATTGTTGTGGGCGGTTTGGGACTCCTCAATCTTCCGGGTGAGGGCGTCCCGCCTGCTACGCTGCTCCGGAGCGAGAGCCTTAAGAAGTTCCGTCTTGGTAATGTAGAGGCCACCGGAGGATCCAGCTACCTCCTCGGCGCTCAGGGCGCGGTTGTAGAAGCGAGCGCGGGCGAGGCTGACATGGAGGTGTTTGTTGCCCCCGGCCGGCAGGTGACGGAGGCCGAAGATGATGGAGCTCTGCCCCTTAGGGAAGGTGGCGATGCCCGTGCGGAAGGGTTTTCCGTAGGGCTTGCCGTTCCGGTAGAGGGTAACCGCGCCATCCTCCTGGTAGACCATGGCGAGGTGAATCCGCTGGTTCGGTTTGGTTTCAGGAGGGGACTCGGGAAAGTCCTTGGTACGAGCAAAGCGATTGCTTCCGGAAATCCAATGACGCGGCTGTCGTTCCCCGAGCACGATGGTGTCGAAGAAGTCACCGGGTCCCTGGACGCCCATCAGGCCACCGCCGCGCTGGTCGATGTTGTGTGCCAGGCACCAGACCTCCAGGGTGCGGGCCTTGAGATCGAAGGGAAGGGGACTGCTCTGCAGGTAGGAGTTGTTGAGGATGACCATCCCGTCACGGTGTTCGATCTTGCCGTGGGCCTTGAGGTGGAGCGATCCCACCGAATCCCGGAGGTCTTTATTGAATTCCCACGCGGCGACCGGATTGAGATTGACTGGCTTTTTCCCTCCCCTCTGGCGGGCCTGGAGGAGTCGGCTCTTCACCGGTTTGAGGAGGGCATCAAGCTCACTCTGGCTGGACTTGATAGTGGTTTGCAGGTTGGCGCGCTGCTGGTCATTGGCCTTATTGCGTGTCACGATGGCCTTGGCATCAACCTTTGGCGGCTTGAGGTCGGAAGTGTACCAGGTTTGAAGGAACTCGCTCTGGTAGGCGAAGGCGGGAGCGATAAGCTCAATCACGGGCCGGTTTTCCAGGAACATGGCATCAAAGAGCAGGAGGGGCTCCAGGATCATCTGGACGCTGGCCGGGCTGTTCTTGTCGACATTGAAAAGCTGTGCCAGCTTGGGATCGGGGGTGGCTCCCAGCAGGTTTTCCAACTGCAGCCACTGGGTAGGAAAGGTGTCGAGGAAGCGCTCGATCCTGGGGTCCGCCATCATGCGGTCGATGGTTTTCCGGAAGGTGTCGAGAGTGGCCAACTCGCCACTTTCGGCCAGTTGCAGGAGGGCGAGATCCGGTCCGCTGCTCCAGAGGAAGAAGGCGAGATTGCTCGCCACCAAGAAGAGGTCCTTGCCCCTGGGGGTTGAGCCGTAGCGGAGGAGGAACCGCGGTGAGGAGAGTGTTGCGGAGGCCACCTTTTTCATGGCGTCGGTGAAGGAAAGCCCCTGCTGGACCTTGGCGAAGGTGTAGTCGGTGTAGCGGTCGAGGGTTTCCGGTTCGATGGCGCTGCGGAAAGCGATGAGGAGGAAGGGTTGCAGGCGTTTGCGAATCTCCGCCCGCAGGTCCCCGCCCCCGGGGTCGCGGAAGAAGTCGTTCCAGATTCCCACCGTATTTTCGTTGAAGTCGGGGCTCTCGATGATGGAGAGGCTGAGTCGCAGGAAGGAATCAAGGAGAAGGGGAGACAGGGACAGCTGATTGGCCTGGTTGTCGTAGCCATGAGCCGCCCTCAGATCCTTGGGAAAGGATTTCACCCCACGCAGGCCGGGAGTGGGAGACAGCGAGTGACAGGCCACCTCGACCTTTGCGGGCATTTGGGGAACCTTGGGGTCGAAGTAGTTGCTGTGCCGGGTCATGAGCTTCTCGGGGAGAGCGAAGATGTCGCGGTTCAACCGGAAGAGGTCCCGTGCTGCGTTGTTGTACTGGAAACGGTTGAGGCGTCGCAGACGAACCTGCTTCTCTCCGGGGTTCTCTGCGGCCGCTTCCCGGAGCATCCCCTTCAAGCCGGCAAGCAGCTTGTGGCGTGTGCTCTCCGGGAGTTCCGGCTCGTCCTCTGGAGGCATGTCGTAGGCACCGATGGCCTCGATCATTTCTTTCAGTAGATCTGGTTTTGACCGGAGTTGCCGTGCGGTGGTGATCTCCTTGAGGTTCACCTTGCCTTTGATCTTTTTCCCGCCATGGCACTTGACGCAGTGCTCAGAGAAGAGCGGTTTCAGGAAGGTAGTGAAGGCTGGGGCGTCAGAGTCCCCGGCGGCGGGGGAACCGGGGGAAGCAACCAGGACGGATACCAGGGCCATGACAGCGGTTGCGGCTGCCTTGCGAGGGGGGGGTAAGCGCCTGGCGTGCTGTGCTTCGGGAGTCCTCATTCCACCGTCTGGCCTACGTCCACAGGTCGGAGATCACACCCGAGCTGTCAGCGAAGGAGTTCAGCTCGGCTCCCATGAGCTGGGCGAGGGTAAGCCACATATTGGAGTTGAGGGTGCCGCTCTTGCACTTGAGAAAGCGGCCCTGCTTGACCTGGCCCTGGCCTTTCCCGGCAAGGATGAAGGGCAGGTCATAGAATTGGTGGGTCGCGCCGTCTCCGAGGGCGGCACCGTAGGTCACGAGTGAATTATCCAGCATGGTGCTGCCGTCCGCTTCCCGGATCGCCTTCATCCGCTTCAGCATGTAGGCGTATTGCTGGAGGTGAAAGATATCGATCTTCTGGACCCCCTTCCAGCCATCACCCTTCTGGTTGTGGGTCATGTTGTGGTGCTGGACCGGTTTGTCGAAGACGCCTTCATACATCAGGGTGGCGTCCCAGCGTTCCGGTCCGATCATGAAGGTGCAGATGTTGGTCATGCCCATCTGGAAGGCGAGGAGCATGAGGTCGGTCTGCAGGCGGATGTATTCGCCGCGCGGCAGGATCTCATCCTTCGGGATGCGGACGTCTGCTTTTGCGAGGCGCTCCTTCTGCTTGGCGATGCGCACCTCCACATTGCGGATCATTTCCATGAACTCGCCCAGAGTTTCGCGATCGTCGCTTCCCAGATTTTTCGCAAGGGTCTTCGCATCGGCCAGCATCAGAGAGGAGACATCATCAAGATGTGCCTGGAAATTGTCGGCCTTGAATAGGCGTTCGTAAAGTTTCTGGGGATCCCTGATAGAAGGGGCGATCTTGTCCGGTCCATACCATGAGATATTGTCGAAATAGATGGGCTCCTTGGGAGCCCGGAATCCGTTGCAGCTGATTTCAAGGGTCTTGAAGACGGAGGGATGGCCGATACGATCACCGATGACCTGGTCCAGGCTGCGACCGTTGGGATAGCGCCAGCCTTTTTCGGCAGCCTGTACCGGCGAGACGCTGGTGAGGTAACAGGAGGCTCCCTGGGCGTGAACGTCCTGCCCGTTCTTGAAGGTGCGCTCCATTCCCGTGACGAAGGTGATGTCCTCGGCATGCTCCTTCAGTGGCTGCATGGTGGAGCTGAACTTCAGCGGATAGATTCCCGCCTCGTTCTCAAGGCGCTTCTGGGTCTTGGTCTTGTCGGCGTTGAATCCACCGACGAACCCGGGAAGCTGTGCTTCCTCCTCCCCGGGGAAGAACCCGCGGCGGTTAATGCCGTTGGGCACGTAGAACATCACCATCTTCTTGTCAGGCTTCTTCCGGGCCTTGAGGGACTTGGCCGAGGCCAGCGAGGGCATGAACGGGAGGGTCAGGAGCGCTCCCTGTCTACGTAGAAACTTCCTTCTGGTGAGGATCATCGCAAACATGGTTCCATACCATTTTCGTTGGAAAAGCCTTATTGTTCACGTTTTCGCGTTACTTTTGGCAGGTTCCACGAAAACTGGACGCCCTGCCTCACTCCCATGAAGGTGCTCGCTCTCATTCTCTCGGCCTGTCTCGGTGTCATCGCTGTGCTTGGCGCCGAGCCCCTTCGGCCAAATATCCTTATCATCTTCACGGATGATCAGGGGTATGCGGATCTGGCCTGTTACGGGAATAAGAAGAACAAGACCCCGCGTTTGGATCAACTGGCCAAGGAGGGCACTCGCTTTACCTCCTTCTACTCCCAGACCGTTTGCGGCCCATCCCGTTCGGCACTCCTCACCGGTCGTCAGCCCATTCGCAGTGGCGGGTGGGGGATGCCGGCGGATGAGATCACCTGGGCTGAACTCGTTCGCAAGGCTGGATACCAGACGGCCTGTATTGGTAAGTGGGATGTCTCCAACCGTAAGGCGATCATCCCGCGCATGCCCAATGCCCAGGGCTTTGATTATTACTTCGGTGCACTGGGCGCCAATGACAATGGCACGGTGAAGTTTCACGAGAATAATGAGGCTGCCGGCACAACCAGGGATATGGGCAGCCTCACCCGGCTCTACACGGATAAGTCGATCGATTTCCTGAAAAACAAACGTGACCCTGGGAAACCCTTCATCCTCTACGTGGCCCATACCATGATGCACACCATCATTGATGCCTCTCCAAAATTTCGAGGGACGTCCAAGGGCGGATTGTACGGCGATGTGGTGGAGGAGTTTGATTATGAAACCGGTCGTCTGCTCGACACCTTGGATGAATTGAAATTATTCAAGAATACCCTGGTGATCTACACGAGCGACAATGGGCCGTGGAATCAGGACAAGTATACCAAGCACAAGCAGGGCCATCCAAAAGACGCTATCTTCTGGGGTGAGGCCGGCCCATTGCGGAATGGCAAGGGTTCACCGTATGAGGCTGGTTACCGATTGCCCTGTATTGTGCGCTGGCCGGGCAAGGTGCCGGTGGAACGCGTGAATGATGCGATCTTTGCGACTATCGATTTCATGCCCACCTTCGCCAACCTCTGCGGATTTGAAGTGCCGGAAGACCGGCGTATTGATGGCATGGACCAGACGGATCTACTCCTCGGAAAACGTGAAACTGGGCGCGAATACTTTTACTTCAACCGCGCCGGTGTGCGTAAGGGCAAGTGGAAGTATCTGAAACCCGATGCGCACTTCCACGGCTATGCGGTTGATGATAGCCGCAAGAAAGTCGATGAACTTTACGATCTGGAAGCGGACCTTGGAGAACGAACCAACCTTGCAGACCAGCACCCCAAGATCGTTGCCGGATTGAAGCAGCTGATGATTGGGATTGAGTCGAAAAATCCCGGAAAAAAAAACGCCGTCAAGGTTCCAGGAGCAAAATTTCAATTGGATTATAAAAAGAAGGGACCACACGATGGCCTCAGGCAAATCAAGGCGACCTTGGGTAAGGACTCCGTCGTCTTTGATGTGACCGATCAGTTTGGGATTGGTGGGGGAGCGATTAGTCTAATCGAAGGCCAATGGCCCCCAAAAGTCTTGCTGCGCATTCACCTGGCCGGGTTGGAGGGGTTTGGGGTCACGGTGGGGGATCAAACGTTTTCAGGTTCATACCATGGCGAGAATTCCCGATCGCGCAAAGATCATCTTCAGACCCGGATGCTTGATGCAGAAGGAAATCCGCTCAAGGGCCGCTACCTGGTAGAGTCCACCGGCCCCAATTCCTCGAAGCGTATTGCCGGTTATTACGAGGCTGAAGTTCCGCAATCGGTGCTGAAAACCGGAACAAGAAAGATCGACCTGAGGTGGGTTGATTTTTACCGGCGGTAGGAAATCCTCTGGAAGCAGGAAGGGCAGGGTGAGATCATGCAGATAACGATTCAAAATCTTCGCACCATTCTGGGGTGGTGTGCGATCATCAACATGGCGATCATGCTGTGGTGGTTTCTGGCATTTGTCTTTGCGCACAACTTCATGCTCAAGGTGCACACGCAGTGGTTCAGGATTTCTGTAGAGCGCTTTGATGAAATCCACTACACCGTGTTTATGCAGTACAAGCTGGCCGTGATTCTCTTCATTCTGGGGCCTTATCTGGTTCTCAAGTTAGCGGATTTTGCCAGCGAGTAATTTGAATCGGAAATTGCAGGATAGCCCCGGGTAACCGAGAATACTCCCTGGAGGCTGGCTGATTTCGATGCGTTACGCGATCTTTTCAGATATCTACGGTAACCGGCAGGCGTGGGAGGCCCTTTTGGAGGATCTCGACCGCCAGGAGATTGATATGCCGATCTGCCTGGGTGATGTGGCGGGTTATGGGCCGGGTACGCCGGAGATCCTGTGCGGTCTCCGTGCCCGGACCGGGAACATCGTCCTCGGTTATTTCGATGCGGCGGTGGCAGGGATGATTGACATTTCGATTTTTGATGAGGCTACGCGTCAGGCCATCGAATGGACCCGGTCTCATCTCGATGTGGAGTCGTTAGCCTATCTCGCCGGACGCCCTCTGGCCCTGGAAACCGGAGGAGTCCTTTTTGTCCATAGTGAGTGTGTGCAACCGAACTGGTATCGCGGAGTGCTGAACCAGGAGGCAGCGCGGGCGAACTTCGCGGCAACTGAACATCGGGTCACTTTCCTTGGTCATGCAATTGAGCCGGGCATGTTCCGACTTCGCGCGGATGGCAGGATTGAGGAGATGCCCGCCGAGGACGGGGTGCTCTCCGAGGATAGCCGGTACCTGGTCAGGGTGGGCGCGGTGGGTGAAGCGGAGAGCGCCGAAGACGTGTCAGCCTCCTACCTGATTTATGACAACGAAACCCAAGAGGTGTTCTTTCGGCGTGTGCCCTTCAACGCCCATGCCTACCGGTCCGATCTTCTGGCTGCGGGCCTGGTTCTCCGGCCGTGGTGCCTGGAGCGGGTTGATAAGGACCTGCCCCTGGCTCGGCCGTCGGTTGCTGTTCCGGCAATTGCCCTCCGGGGAGACATGGTTGTCTCCGTCGCTCCGGTAGCAGCTCCCATTGTTCCTGCAGCGATGGCCCCGCCTCCGGAACCTGTCCGGCGTAGTAGTGGTGTGGTGGCCTGGCTGGCCCTGGTCGCGGTCATCGTGATGGGGGCTGCCATTGGCGTCTTCGTGTTCTACAAAATACAGGAGGATGGGAGAGCGTTGGCCGCCAGCGAAAACAAGGGGCTGAATCCCCCCACCGTGCCTGCGATCCCGCCGGTCCCCGCTCCCGCGCCGGATCCACCGGTTCCCGGTCCTGTCGAAGAGCAGCCTGATTCCGCTCCTGAATTGGCAGGTGACCCGGGGGAGCCCGCCGAGCCCCAACCCGAGGTTGAAACGAATGACCCGTCCGGTAGTGGTGAGGTTGCCATAGTCGACGATCCGCCCACCTCCCGGCCTGATCCCGGTCCGGAGCCCTCCCCCGAGCCTGATCCGGTGGAACCGGAACCCGCGCCGAAGCCCGTCCTGCCGAAAGGTCGGGCGCCCATTCCACCGGAGCCCGCCAACGTGGCCTCGCTCACGCCTCTCACCAGCGGCCTCATCTTCTACGCCCCCTTCGACGAGGAATCCACCGAGTTCCAGGTGCGTGATCTCTCGGGCGGAGAAAGGGATCTTGATGCCACCAGTGGAAGCCCCGGGATGGTCGGTCGGATCGGGCTGGCCTGTCGCCTGGTGAAGGAGAATGGCAGCGAGGCCATGCGTTCCCCCGCCAAGCCTCTACCTGAAATCAAGGATATCACCATGGCATTCTGGTTCCGACGTCCGGACTCCTCGCTGCAGGCGCCTCCGGAGCCGGGTGCTCCTGCCGGGATGAAGGCGCTGCCGGACGCGACCCTCGTGGGTCTCAATGGTTTCTGTGAAGTACGGGTTGCCGGGGACCAGGTTGTGGCCGACCTGGGGGACGCGACCGCGACCATGGACCTGCCCAAGGACCTGGGCTGGCACCACGTTCTCGTCGAGCACGTTGAAGGCAAGACCTCGATCTGGCTTGATCACCGGGTGCAATCGGAGGTCGTGGCCGGGCAACTGGGGGCCGTCCCGGCGGCTGGGGCAGCAGTGCAGGTAGGCAGCAAGGATGCAGATTTCTGCATCGATGAAGCGGCGATCTGGTCCCGCAGGTTCACCGCAGATGAGCGATGTGTTCTCTATCGCTCCGGACGATTTGATACCGCCATCATGACGCCTCCAAGGGCGATCGCGCACTGGGGATTCGATAACAGCAAGCTGGGGACGAGGGTTTTCAGTGACGGCATTGGAGCTCATCCCCTCGGGGCCTTTGCCCGCTGGAAGCCGGTCAAGGCCATTGCCCCGAATCCGGTTCCCCTTATCCTGAAGGGTAATGCCGTGGCAGCCCAGGTGTCGCACATCGCCGAGAGCAAGGATGAGGCTGGCAGCTTTGAGATGAAGGCTGATGCGCCCTTCACGTATGAGGGCTGGGTCAAGGTGGGACGACTGACGGCCGGGACGCTGGGAGGAACGGTCTCGGCCGCGAACGAGGAAAAGGCCGCCGGCTGGCGGCTGGCTCTCAGTCCCGCCAAGAGCGGAAAGGGTTTTCTCGCCTTCATCTGCGACACGGGGTCGGAGAAGATGCAGGCCGTGGCGGATAATGTGCCGATCTATGATGGGCTGCCGCACCATTTCGCGGCGGTGTGGAATCCGCGTGCCTCCGGCACGCATGGGAGCATGGAAATCTTCCTGGACAACAAGATGGTCGCCACCGCGTTGGTTCCTGTCAGCAGTCTCGGGGAGCCAAGCGGCCAGCATTTCCGCGTCGCGGTAGGTGGCTCACCCGTGGTCCTGGATGAATTGCGATTCTCCTCCGACTCCCTCAAGCCCAGCGAGTTCCTGACCAAGGGAGAGGAGCGGCCCAGGTTTGAGCCCCCTCCGGTGGCGAGAAACGACGGTCGACCAGTTGCACCCGTCAGGCCCGGGGAATCGCCCTTTCAGCGGGCAGCCCGGGAATTGGCGGAGCGCAAGGCGGAGGAAAAGGCCGAGAGGGAACGCAGGAAGGCGGAGGAGGCCCGGCGCAGACGCGAGGGGTTCAGGAGGGACTAGCCCAGCCCGCTCTTCTCAGAAGCGGTAGCCTTTCACCTGTTCGTAGGCACGCAGTTCCTCGATTTCCCGGGTGGCCCGGGTGGTGTAGTCGCGCATGAAGTCCTGCAGCGCTTCCGGATCCTGCCGCTTATCAAAGGCGGGGAGGGCGGGATCTTTAACCTGAAGCATGAATTCCCGGAGCCTGGCGCGGAACTGATCAGTGGGCGGGGGGGGTGGGGCTGAAGCCGCTCCTGTCAACAGGTTGGCAAGGCAGTGGGGATCCCGGCGGAGATTGTAGAACTCCTCCACGCTCCGGTGGAGGAGATGATCAACCCGTTGCCGCATGGCGGGGTCGGACCGGGCCAGATTCTGCAAGGCTCCGAATCCGTTCCATTGTCGCGGGAAGCTGCGCTCGCCGTCGGACCAGGGATTGAAGAGGTAGGCCCAGTCGCGGGAGAGAACCCCCCGCATGGGATAGGCATCCCTGCCGTGGATATGGAAGAACTGGGTAAAGACGTAATTGCGGTTTTCCTGCGCCTCCCCCTGCAGGATCGGGAGGAAGGAACGGCCATCCGTTTTCTTCACCGGTGGCAAGCCCACCGCTTCCAGGAAGGTGGACTGCAGGTCGACGCTGGAAAGCAGGTGTCGTTTGTCGTCACGGCCCCTGGTCACTTTCCCGGGCCAACGAATGATCCAGGGTGAACGTGTGCTGTCCGGGTAGCAGTTGGCCTTCACGCCGGGAAAGCCCATCCCATGATCCGAGAGGAAGAGGACAATGGTGTTTTCGGCCAGTCCCGCGTGATCCAGTTCCTGCAGGACCGCGCCCACCATGTCGTCGGTGCGTCGTACGGATCCGGCGTAGGCCGCCAGATGCCTGCGGATCTCCGGGATGTCGGGCAGACCCGCACTCAGTCGCACCTCGGTGGGAGCGTAAGTCCGGGAGGACTCCGCCCGCTCGTAGTGGCGGTTGTCCGGATGTCGTCCCTTCGCACCGGGGACGGCGAAGGGGTCATGCGGATCGTGGGCGCTTGCCATCAGGAAGAAGGGCTGGTGGGCGGACTTGGCGGTGGCAAAGAAGTCCCTGGCAAAGCGGCGGTAAACTTCCGGGTCCCGCCCCCAGAGATTCTCGTCGCCTTTGCCCTGCCAGGTGTAGGTCATCGACCAGCGGAAGAGTTCCTGCTGGTTGAGGGGCTTGCCGATGGTGCCGCAGAGGAACCCGGCTTCGTTCAGAAGGGCAGGCAGGGTGGGGGTGCCGGGGCGGATGCGCTGGAATCCCTCCGCCCCGTTGTTCTGGGGATACAGCCCGGTCAGCATCACACTGCGGGAGGGTGTGCAGATGGAGATGTTGACGTAGGCCTGCCAGAACTGCATGCCTTGCTCCGCCAGTTGGTCGAGGTGGGGTGTGACGCCCTCGGCCACGCCACCGAAGCATCCCGGCGAGTCCCAGTTCATGTCGTCTGCCACCAGCCAGAGGATGTTGGGACGGACGGGTGGATGCCGGAGTTGTTGGGCGGTCAGCAGGCTCGGGAGCAGGAGGCAGGCGGCGAGGGCGAGGAAGGAAGGGTGCATGATGTGTGGGACCGGACCGGGTGACTGAGATTCCTGCATCATGGAATCTGGCAACCGTGATTTGAAATCCGAAATGACCGGGGAACGGGAAAAAGTGCATCCTTGTCACCTCGTCCCTGCCGGGCCCGGATGGATGCGGGTGCCATTCGCGGGCAGGAGACCGGGAAGGCCCGGGTGCCCTCGAAATTCTCCCATGAGGTTTTTGGTATTGCGGATTCTGGTGCCTGCAACCATCACACTCCCATGAGTGTGCCGGATTGGCTCAAGAAGAAGTGTCCGGGGCGCAGGGTCAAGGGCCTGGCGGCCTGCCTGCTTCCCTTTGAACCGGACGGGAAGATAGCGGAGAGGGCCTTCCGGGAGGCGGTGGCCCGCACCAGCGAGGCGGGTCTTGGTTGTGCGGTCAACATGGACACGGGCTACGCCAACTACATCGAAGCGGAAGAGAGAACGGCGGTCCTTCGCTGGACCACCGGGACGCTCGGAAGCGGGAAGTTTTTTGCGGCGGGTGCCTTCGTGGATGGAAAAGAGGGAGAACTGGTGGAGCTCTACCGGCGGGAGATGGATGAAATTGCCTCCTCCGGGGGGACGCCTGTCATCTTCCAGACCACCCGCTTCCACGACTGGGAACCGCAGCAGATCGTGGACCTCTATGCCGCCATCTGCGAACCCTACCAGGGGGTGATTGGGTTTGAACTCGGCAGGGTGTTCGCTCCCTTCGGGATGATTTACGACGAAGAGACTATCCGTGGGTTGATGAGCATTCCCAGCCTCATGGGGATCAAGCATAGTTCCCTGAGTCGTGCGGAGGAACTGAAACGTCTCGCCCTGCGGGATGAACTTCGCCCGGAGTTCCGCATCTATACCGGGAACGATCTCGGTATCGACATGATCGAATATGGATCGGATTACCTGCTGGGGCTGGCCGCTTTCTGTCCGGAGAAGTTTGCGGAGCGCGATCGCTACTGGGAGGAACAGGACGAGCGTTATTATGAGCTGGCGGATGCCCTGCAGTATCTCGGGAACGTAGGCTTCCGTGCGGCGGTGCCCGCCTACAAGCACAGCTGTGCTGTCTTTCAGCATCTCCTGGGCCGGATCCCAAGCAGCGAACCGCACCCCAGCTGTCCGCGTCGTCCGGACTGGGAGCCGGAAATGATGAGAGACTGTGCCCTGCGCCTCGGCTACCAGCCGCAGGCTCATGCAGGATCCGTGGTCGGAGAAACGAGCTGACCCGTGATACTGAATCATTAACCTGGAAGTTCCTCCCATGTCCTATCCCGAACTGGCCGTCCACACCTTCACTACGCGCTCGTGGTCCATGTCCGAGTGCATTGAGGGTTATGCGCGGCGGGGAATCGGGGGAATCTCTGTGTGGCGGGAGACGCTGGAAGGGGAGGATCTCTGCTCGGTCCGGAAGCACATCGCGGATGCCGGCCTGGAAGGGCTCTCCCTGGTGCGAGGGGGCTTTTTTACCGGTGCTTCTGCGGAAGAGAGAGCGGTTGCGGTTGAGAACAATCGTGAATGCCTGAGGGAGGCCGGGGCCCTGGGGTTGCCCCTCGTCGTGCTGGTCTGCGGTGCCACCCCTGGCCAGACCGCCCGGGAGAACTACGAGCAGATCCGCGACGGCATCGGGCTGATTGCGGGCGAGGCCGCCGATCAGGGAATCCGTCTGGCGATTGAGCCACTCCATCCGATCTACGCAGGGGATCGTTCCGGGGTCTGTTCACTGCGGGACGCGAACAATCTGGCCGGGGAGTTGTCGCTGCCGAATGTGGGAGTGGCGGTTGATGTCTACCACGTGTTCTGGGAAGTCGACCTGCGGGATCAGTTGCAGCGCAGCGCTGATCACGGCTGGCTGGATGCCTATCACATCTGTGACTTCAAACCCGACCAGGAGGATGTCCTGCTGGACCGTGGAATCATGGGCGAGGGATCCATTGCATTGAGCCAGATCGACCAGTGGGTGCAGGAGGCCGGCTTCGAGGGACGACGCGAAGTGGAGATTTTTTCCCGCAAATGGTGGGAGCGCGATCAGGACGACTTCCTCGATCGTATCCTGGAAGCTTATGATGGGATTTACCGATCAAGTTGAAACTGCAGATGAGAGCGAAGGGAGCGGGCGGCATCGTCAATTCCGTTCACTTTCATCTTCACTCCGACGGGTGAGTCCGGTCAGTCTTCCCGCGTGACCCAATCGAAACCATGAGCGAACACCGCATCGGCATCATCCTGAACGGCGTGACCGGGCGCATGGGAACCAACCAGCACCTGGTGCGTTCGATCCTGGCAATCCGGAAACAGGGAGGAGTGCCGTGCGGGGATCTGGTGATCATGCCTGAGATTGTCCTGACGGGGCGCAACGAGGCAAAACTGCGAATCCTGGCGGAAAGACACGGGGTGGAAAATTACACCACCGACCTGGATGCGGTGCTGGCAGACGATTCGTATCAGGTCTTTTTTGATGCTTCCGGTACTCCTTACCGGGTGCCCTTCCTTGAGCGTGCGATTTCGGCGGGGAAGGACATTTACTGTGAAAAACCGACCGCCACCTCCTATGGCGCAGCCCTCGCCATTGCCGAGAAGGCGGAGGCAGCCGGCGTGAAGAACGGAACGGTGCAGGACAAGCTCTGGTTGCCCGGGATCCAGAAGTTCCGTGCGTTGTGCGAGGAGGGATTTTTCGGGGAAATCCTCTCGGTGCGGGGAGAGTTCGGCTACTGGGTCTATCCCGGCCACGATCCCGACCATCCCGCCCAGCGGCCGAGCTGGAACTACCGCAAGGAGGACGGCGGCGGAATCATCATCGATATGCACTGCCACTGGCGCTACGTGATCGACAACCTCTTCGGCAGGATCACCCGCGTCTTCGGCCACGCTTCCACTCACATTCCGGAGCGCGTCGACGAACAGGGCAATCCGTATTCATGCACCGCGGACGATGCGGCCTACGCCATCTTCGAGACGGAGGGTGGGGTGGTCTGCCAGTTCAATTCCTCGTGGTGCGTGCGGGTGCGGCGCGACGAGCTCTTCACCATGCAGGTGGACGGGACGGAGGGCAGCGCCACGGTGGGCCTGCGCAAGTGTGTCGTGCAGTCGCGTGCGGATACGCCAACCCCGGTGTGGAATCCCGACGTTGAGAGTCCCATCAACTTTTTCGAGAATTGGCAGGAAGTGCGGCCAGGCGAGGAATTTGACAACGCCTTCAAGACGCAGTGGGAGTTGTTCCTCAGGCACGTGGTGGCTGAGGAGTCATTCCCCTGGACCCTGAGGGAAGGAGCCAAGGGGGTGCAGCTGGCCGAGCTGAGCTGGCAGTCCATCGAGCAGGGCTGCTGGGTGGAGGTGCCCGAGTAGGGAGGGTCCAGGCGGCCAGGGTCAACAATGGTATCCGCGGGTCCGCCGACGTCTTTTTCCCGGATGGGTCTATCCACGGTCGACGTGGGAAGGGGCAGCCTATCCACGGTCATCCATGGCGCAGCGGAAGCTCAGGTGGCAGGTGGTGGAGTCGGGGGTGACCTTGGTGCGGGCCGAGTTGCGGTAGCGGTTGCAGTAGGACTCATGACAGAGAAAGGATCCGCCGCGAATAACTCTTTCGGATCCCCCGGCGGGGCCAAGGGGGTTGTCGGTCGGTGCGTCCTTGGGATAACGAGGGTCGAACCAGTCGGTTACCCAGTCCCAAGCGTTGCCCATCATGTTGTAGAGGCCGAACGGATTGGAGGGGAATGATCGGGCTGGGGCGGTTCCGGTGTAGCCGTCGGCCCCCGTGTCTTCCTCCGGAAAGCGCCCCTGCCAGATATTGCAGCGGTGTTTTCCGCCGGGAGTGAGCTCGTCACCCCAGGGATAAATCCGGTCCTCTTCACCACCGCGGGCCGCCCGTTCCCATTCGGCCTCGGTAGGCAGGCGTTTACCTGTCCACTGGCAGAAGGCCCGCGCGTCGTGCCAGGAGACGTGGACCACCGGATGATCCATGCGCTTACGGATGTTGGTGCCTGGTCCGCCGGGTTTTCTCCAGCAGGCACCCTCCACCTTGGCCCACCACTCGATTCCAAAGGCGCGATCGAAACGGATGCGCTTGAGGTGGGATTTGGGAATCTGGTTGTGGAAGACAAAGGACCAGCCGAAGCGCTCGGCCTCGCTTTGGTAGCCGGTAGCCTCCACGAAGGCGGCGAAGGCTTCGTTGGTGACTGCGGTGCAGTCAAGGAAGTAGGGATCGAGGGACACCTCGCGTCGCGGTCCCTCGCCGTCGGCGGCCCAGCACTCCGGTCCCTCCGCGCCCATGCGGAAAGCCCCGCCGTCAATGCGAACCATGCCTTCGGTCGAGCTGGCATTGGGCGACAGGGGAAGAGAGGACTCTTTTGCCGGGTGATTGCCGTTTCCTTCCCGGGAGGGAGTGCAGCAGGGCTTGCCGTCGGACATGTTCACTGGTAGCGCCGAGGGGGGGAGGAGACAAGAGTTCGTGCCCCGGCTTCCAAGCCGCACAGGGCGTCGGGACCGCTTCCGAGCGAACCTTCCCGGGAGGGTGACAACAATCTTCATTGTATCGAGCTGGAGGACGTCGAAGATTGAAGCATGCGACACGCTTTCCCATTTCTGGCCGGCCTTCTGGGGTCCGCGCTTGCCGCGCCCGAGATCACCGTTATCGACCTTGCCACTGACAGCGAACGGATCACCCTGGTGGACCGCGAAAAGGGGCAATACCTCGGCCACGTCTCGACCTGTCTCCTCGACGACGGCAAGACCATCCTGACGGTGTATCCCAAGGGGCACGGGCGCGGTGCGATCATCTACAAGCGCAGTGTTAATGGTGGTAACAGCTGGGGAAAGCGCCTGCCGACGCCCGCTTCGTGGGCGACTTCGAAGGAAGTGCCTACCCTGCATCGGATGACGGGACCGGACGGCAGGAAGCGGATCATCCTATGGTCGGGGCTTTATCCGGCGCGCTACGCGATCAGCGAGGACGAGGGCAGGACTTGGAGCGAACTGAAGAAAGCGGGTGATTGGGGCGGGATCGTGGTGATGGGAAGTCACATGGAACTGAAGACCGGGAAAGGTCATTACATGTGTGTCTTCCACGATGACGGACGTTTCTTCACCGACGGAGGCAAGGTGGCCAGTCCGGTGGTGTTCACCCTCTACAAGACGGTGACGAAGGATGGGGGGCTGACCTGGTCGTTCCCGGAGGCCTTTCAGAGTGATGCTGGGGTGCACCTCTGTGAACCTGGCCTGGTGCGTTCGCCCGACGGTCGGCAGATCGCAATGCTGCTGCGGGAGAATGCGCGGCGGAAGAACTCCCACATCATGTTCTCCGACGACGAGGGCAGGACCTGGAGTAAGCCGCGCGAACTCCCGGTGACCCTGACCGGCGATCGTCACACCTGCCGCTACGCATCCGACGGGCGGCTCGTGATTGTCTTCCGCGGGCGTTATGCCAATGGGAACGCCATTCCGCCCACCGACGGGGATTGCGCGGCCTGGGTGGGCCGTTATGAAGACCTCGTGAAGGGACGTCCGGGGCAGTACCTCCTCCGGCTTCTGGATAACAAGAAGGGCCACGACACCACCTATCCGGGAGTAGAGGTGCTGCCTGACGGGATCGGTTCCTTTATCGTGACGACCTACGGGCATTGGACCACGGGTGAGGCACCCTACATCCTGAGCACGCGTTTCTTCGCGGAGGAACTCGATCACCTTGCCCCGCAGGGCAGCAGAATCAGATTGAGCGACGACTTCATGCAGGTGGAGAAGTAGGATCGGCTCCGGCTTGGGCCGGATCCTCAGAAGGCCTCATTCCATAGTGTCAGGGCCTGTGTATCTTCTTTGTGTTCCCATCCCAGCGGCTACACTCCACCTCGTGGACGGTCTTCCGCAGATTCTGGTGGTAGTCATCCCGATCTACCTCCTCATGGTGGTGGGCGGGGGGCTGCGGCGTGCCGAGGTTCTCGGACCGCAGATGGATGCCGGGCTGACCAGACTGGTTATCCACGTTCTCTACCCGGCTCTCATCCTGGACAAGATCTTGCGGACGGAGTTGTTGCGTGATCCTCAGGTGGTTTTCTGGGCCATCGGGGTGGGGTTCACCGTCATCGTGACCGGATTGGCGGTGGCCCTGGTCGTCGGACGCCTGATCGGCCTGCGGAAGGGGACGGGCTGGCGCAGTTTCACGGTGACCGCGGGAGTGCAGAATTACGGCTACGTGGCCATTCCCCTTCTCATGGTCTTCTTTCCCCGGAGTGAACCCTCGGTCCTGGGACTCCTCTTCACCCACAGCCTCGGGGTGGAACTTGGAGTCTGGACGCTGGGGATGTTCATCCTGCGGGGGAGACCCATGAAATCTCCCCGGGAGCTTCTCTCCGGTCCCATCGTCGCGGTCGTGGTTGGCCTGGCTCTGGTGTTCGCACGCATCGATCTGCTGATCGAACATTCCAAGGTGGTGGGCTTTGTCTTCGAGACCCTCCTCAATCTCCTCCACTGGCTGGGACTGGCCGCCTTCCCGATGGGGCTGCTGCTGATCGGGGCGGTGATCTCCGACTTGCTGGGCAAGGAACGTTATTCACTGCGGGTTGGTGTCGGGAGCCTGGTGGTGCGGATGGTTGTCATGCCAGCCGTGATCCTCGCCCTGGCCAAGTTCCTGCCGATTGTCACCGAGTTCAAGCAGGTCCTTCTCGTGCAGGCGGCCATGCCCAGTGCCGTGACGCCCATCGTTTACGCCCGTCACTACGGATCCGATCCGGCCGCAGCGGTGCATGTGGTGTTGACCACGTCGGTGGCGGCCATCGTCACCATTCCCGTGGTAATCTCCCTGGGGCGGATGTGGCTGGAATTATAGGGAGTCCGCTGATTGCGGCTACTCAAGTGACTGGTCTCCGGATCGATTGCGGGGGGAAGAGTTCCATCAGGTTTGGGCAGCGGGCTAGATGGGCGGCTTTCACGGGGGGTAATCCTTCGGAAAGGTGCAATAAAGAACAGAAATCGAATGGCTTGATTGCCCTCGGGTGACAAGTTTTCCGGTGGGCCAGATCCTCAGATGGCCTAATTCCAAGAGGGGTAATCCCCACGTGGCATGTTTTTTCTCTGTATGGAGTATCCATATTTTGGCCTAATTCACCAAATGCGCATCGAAGTGTTGAGCGACTCCGTCGATAGGCGATTGCCTGCTCTGCCAGCGCGTAAATCCAAGAACTGGCGCCGTTCCGGGCTGCTCGATCTCTCTGTCATTACATGAAGGCCGTTCTCTTAACGCTTCCGCTTTGGTTCACCCTCGTGACTTTTCTGCCTGCCGAGGAGATCACCAAGGTCAATGCCACCACCAAGGCCTTCTGGTCCTACAAACCGCTCCGCCGACCGAGTGTGCCTGAGGTAGAGAATCCCCAATGGCGCGCGAATTCCATCGATTCCTTCATCTACAAGCGTCTTGAAGCCAATGGATTGAAGCCCAACGGATCAGCCACCCGCAGGGAGCTCATCCGCCGGGCAAGCTTTGATATCACCGGGCTTCCACCCACCCTGAAAGAAGTCGAGGCCTTCGAGAACGATCAGTCCCCGGACGCATGGGAAAAGGTCATCGATCGGCTTCTGGCCTCTCCGCACTACGGTGAGAAGTGGGCGCGGCACTGGCTCGACATCGTGCGTTACGCGGAATCCAACGGCTTTGAGCGTGATTCTGAAAAACCGCACATCTGGCGCTACCGGGATTACGTCATCGATGCCTTCAACATGGATCTGCCATACGACCAGTTCCTTCTGCAGCAACTGGCGGGCGACGAGATCCAGAAGCCGACCTCGCAATCCATGATTGCAACCGGATTCCACCGTCTCATGCAGTGGGACGATGAGCCTGCGGATCGCCTGTTGCACCTCTTCGACAACCTTGACGACGACGTGCGCATTACCGCGGAAGGAATGCTGGGGATGACAGTTGGATGCGCGCGTTGTCACGATCATAAGGGCGATCCGATCTCGCAGGAGGACTACTACAGCTTTATGGCCTTCTTCCGTGGGGTGAAGCAACCGGGCAAGGGTGGAGCCAATATCGAGAAGGTCGGGGGTGGCGAGGGCGATGCCAGTTATCAGTCCGCCCTCCGGAAACACGATGAAGAAGGCGAGCGCACCGAGGGTGAGCTGAAGGCTGCCGAGACACTGATCGGGCAGCAGTTGGTCAAGGCCTTTCCGAGCCTGAAGGGGAGGCTCAGCAGTTCCGATGGTGAGTTTCTCGTGCTGCTGGGGGACGGGCGGGAGTCAAATCCGGCGCAATGGTTCTATACCACCACCAAGCCGGGATCCAACTGGTCGGCAGTGAACTTCCGTGCCGAGAACCAGAAGTGGAAGAGGGGGCGGGCGGGCTTCGGCAAGACCGGAACAGCGGGAGTAAAGATCAACACCCAGTGGGACAGCAAGGATCTCTGGGCCCAGGGAACATTTCTTCTCGAGAGCATACCGAAGAAGCTGAGGCTCTCCCTCATTCACGACGAAGACGTAGATCTTTACCTCAACGGGCAGCATGTCCTGAAGCGGAGCGGAGTCATCGCATCCTACAAGGAGTTTGACGCGGACCGGAAGTTTCTCTCTGCCCTGCAGACCGGACGCAACGTGGTGACTGTCCACGTGCGGCAGACGAGTGGTGGACAGTCCTTCGACTTCGGTGTGAAGGCCCACCCGGGTGAGAAGTTCACCATCGATGTTGCCCTGGCGATGTCTAAGGCCAAGGGGGTGGAGGTAGGGCTCCTCGAGAAGCGCAAGAAGCTCAAGAAGCAGATCGCGCAGCACCTGACCCAGCGCCCCAAGCCCACCAGCGTGAATGCCCAAGTCGTGCAGGAGCATGGTAAAACGCCCCCGGCCCTTCATATCCACATGCGTGGCAATCCCCACGTCAAGGACGAGAAAGTAGTCACCACCCGGATCCCATCTATTTTCGGGGCAGAGGACCTGAAAGGCACGCCGCCTGTGCATGGACGCAATACCAGTGGTCGTCGTCTGGCCCTGGCCCAGTGGATCATCAAGCCCGATAACCCGCGGACCTCCCGTGTCATCATGAACCGTCTGTGGCAGCATCACTTTGGACGCGGGATCTGTGCTACCCCCAACGATTTTGGTTACCTTGGAGAGCGGCCCTCTCACCCGGTGCTCCTCGATTGGCTGGCCACTGAACTGGTGACCAGGAAGTGGAGCCTGAAGGCCATGCACAAGGTCATCATGCTTTCTCAGGCTTACCAGATGTCTTCCCGGGGGCAGGCGTCCGGCCTCTCCAAGGATCCGGATAACAAGTGGTTCTGGCGCTTCAACATGCGCCGGCTCACGGCTGAGGAACTGCGGGACTCCGTTCTGGCCGCAACCGGGAGGCTCAACCGGAAGATGGGAGGCCCCAGCATCTACATCAAGCTGTCTGCCGAGGTGCTGGCCACCTCCTCAACCAAGGGAGGAAAGTGGGGGAACTCGCCCGAGGAGGAGCAGACCCGGCGCAGTGTTTACATCAAGGTGAAGCGTTCTCTGGTTCCACCCATCCTGCAGGACTTTGACCTCGCCGATACTGATGGAACCTGCCCCGTGCGCTTCCGGAGCATCCTGCCCACCCAGGCCCTGGCCATGATGAACAGTGCCTTTGTCAACGAAGAGGCGGTCAGCTTTGCCAAGCGCCTGCGGGCCGAGGTGCCGGATGACCCCCGGCGGCAGATCGGCCTCGCCCTTGAGATCGCCCTTTCCCGTCCGGCCACTGTGCGCGAACTCGACTACGGAATGGAGTTCGTGGAAGTGATGATGCGCGAACACAAGCTCTCCGCGGAGGACGCCTTCAACCGCTTTGCTCTCTTTGTCCTCAACCTCAACGAGTTCTTCTTTGTCGACTGATCCTCATTCCCCTTACTTCCCTCCAATATCCCACTTCTTAAAACGATGAACAAACCAGTGAACACCTTTTGCGGCCAGGTCAATCGGCGGGAGGCCATCCGCCATCTTGGCGGCGGCTTCACCTCCCTGGCCCTGACGGGCATGTTGGCCCAGGACGGATTCTTCAACAAGGCAGGGGCGGCCAATTTGTATGGGAATCCGCTTGCTCCCAAGGACTCCATGCTTCCCCAGCGGGCCAAGTCGGTGATCTTCCTCTTCATGTATGGCGGGCCGAGTCACATGGATACCTTTGAATACAAGCCCAAGCTCTACCCCCTGGATGGCAAGACCATTGATGTGAAGACCTTCGGGCGGGGCGGGAAGAAGAACAAGGGGCGTGTGGTTGGTCCCAAATGGGAATTCTCCCAGTATGGCCAGTCCGGCAAGCACGTTTCGACGCTTTTTCCGCACTTGGCCAAGCGGGTTGATGACATTGCCTTCATCCACTCCATGACCGCCGAATCCCCCATTCACGGGTCGGCCATGCTCAACATGAATTGTGGATCAGTGGTCAGTGGAAAGCCTTCGCTGGGATCGTGGGTGAACTACGGGCTTGGCAGTGTGAACGAGAATCTACCGGGCTACGTAGTCATGCTCGAAAACAGCGGAGGACCGATCAGCGGAGCCAAGAACTGGACCTCGGGCTACATGCCCGCGAGTTACGGGGGAACCGTGTTTCGTTCGCAGGGGGATCCGATTCTCAACCTCAAGAACGCGCATAACATGCCGCGGGAGCAGCAACGCACCCTTCTTGATTACCTCAGCACCATGAACCGGGAGCACCTGGGCCTGCGCGAAGACCAGTCGGATCTTTCCTCCCGCGTTTCCAGCTACGAGCTGGCTTACCGCATGCAGATGACCGCCCCGGAGGCCATCAATCTCGACTCTGAGCCGGACCACGTGAAGAAACTTTACGGGATCGGGGAAGGCCGGACCGACGATTATGGACGTAAGTGCATGCTCGCTCGTCGTCTCGTGGAGCGTGGGGTACGCTTCATCCAGATTTACTCGGGGGGCGCGCACAACGACGCCAACTGGGATGCCCATGGAAATCTGGAGGCAAATCATAACAAGCATGCCGGAAATACCGATAAGCCCATCGCAGGGCTCATTTCGGACCTGAAGCAGCGGGGTATGCTGGATGATACCCTTATCGTGTGGGGCGGGGAGTTCGGCCGTCAGCCTACCGCCGAGTACGCCAAGGGAACCGGGCGCGATCATAACGCCTTCGGCTTTACGATGTGGATGGCCGGGGGAGGAATCAAGGGCGGGGTCGCTCATGGAGAGACCGATGAGTTAGGCGCTGCGGCCGTGGGTGATACCCTTCACGTCCGGAACATGCATGCCACCGTTCTCGATCGGATGGGGCTCGATCCCAACAACCTGAGCTATTTCTATGGCGGACTGGACCAGAAGCTGGTTGGGGTTGAGGGAGCCAAGCCGATCCACGGCATCATGACCTAGGGAGCCTTGGAATCCTGAATTTCGAAAGGGAGAGCAGATCGCTCTCCCTTTCTTGTGATGGTCTGTTCCTCCCGTCGGGTTACCCGGAAAAAAGGGAGGGCCTTGCAGCCCTCCCCTTGATACCAGGTAAGAATATAGAAGGAGGAGGACTACCTGCCTCTCTTGGGAGATTGCTGTGGGCCTCTTGGCCCTTGCTGCGGGCGCTGTGCTCCTTCGAGGCGCTGCAGGCGCCGCTCGATGTGAGAGAGGCGTTCCTCAAGCCGCCGGAGAAAGTGATGGAGCTCGTCCTCGTGGCGGCGCTCGTTGTCTCCCTCGTGGCGGCGCTCGTTGTCTCCCTCGTGATGGCGCTCGTTGTCTCCCTCGTGATGGCGCTCGTTGTCTCCCTCGTGATGGCGCTCGTTGTCTCCCTCGTGATGGCGCTCGCGGTTGTCCTCGTGATGGCGCTCGCGGTTGTCCTCGTGATGGCGCTCGCGGTTGTCCTCGTGATGGCGCTCG
>Ga0315338_1000459_pt1 | contig 93324 bp, 123 predicted proteins | sample ASW8metaG_FD_204518 | JGI IMG/M metagenome (GOLD analysis project Ga0315338, IMG submission 204518) | Ammonia-oxidizing marine archaeal communities from Monterey Bay, California, United States - ASW #8 | ecosystem: Environmental > Aquatic > Marine > Coastal | place: USA: California | collected...
AAATGGCTTCGAAGACGATATCGCCGGAATGCTCAACACATGTTTGAAATATCTGAAAAAGGAATATAAAAATATCACTGGCGACGCGCTCTCTTTGAAGAGTGTTGATGAGCCCGATATTTTGGTACAGAACACCTCCCGAGTTCGTTCATGGGTCCAAGCCAAGCAACATTTCCAGATCAACGGAATGGACGCTGAATCGATCAAGCAAGAAAGCGAAGACCGTCTAGACGACGCGATTAAGAACTGGCTAGCTATTGGTAAAGACAAATTTCCCAAGACCAAGAAACCAGAAAACGTTTCTGGCAAGAGAGACGAGGAGCCACGCAAATGAACTTGACGAAAGGTAGATTGAGAGAAATCATTCAAGAAGAGCTTGCGAACATTTCATTGGGTGAATTGGACCAAGGGGGTGATAAAGACTCCGAGGAGCCTATGGAGAAGGATGCTGAGAAGCTTGAAGACAAATTGGACACCAGTGTAATTGATAACGTGTTTGATAAGATTTCAAATGTTAGAGAATTCAAAGACGTTATGACAATGCTTTTGAACAAAGCCTCTCAGCATCCTTCAATTAAGCCGAACAATGTTCGAAGAATTCTTATTGACTTGGCGAAAGAAGCCGCAGCAGAAGCAAAATAAGAGTAATGAATGGGGTATCAGTTAACTAAAAACGAGATCATTAAAGAGATCGTCAAGTCAGGAAAAGACCCAGCCTACTTTATCAACAACTATGCAAAGATCTCACACCCAATGCGCGGTCTTATTCCTTTCCGAACTTATGACTTTCAAGACGATCTCCTAAGAGATTTCAACGACTATCGGTTCAATGTAATTTTAAAAGCACGGCAGCTTGGCATCTCTACTGTTACCGCTGCTTACGTTGCTTGGATGATGATGTTTCACCGAGACAAGAACATTCTTGTCATTGCCACAAAGTTCTCCACAGCGGGAAACTTGGTTAAAAAAGTCAAGCACCTTATTAGAAACTTACCAGAGTGGATGATGGTATCTAACATCTCTGTTGATAACCGTACATCATTTGAACTCTCCAATGGTTCGCAAATCAAAGCATCTTCAACATCTGGCGACGCAGGTCGTTCAGAAGCCTTGTCACTCTTGGTCATTGACGAGGCAGCACACGTTGAAGGGCTGGAAGAACTGTGGACGGGTTTGTATCCCACGCTGTCTACAGGTGGTCGGTGCATTGCGTTGTCTACGCCCAACGGTGTGGGTAATTGGTTTCATCAAACTTTTATTGATGCAGACATTGCTGCAAACGATTTTCACCCAACAACTCTCCCTTGGGAGGTACACCCAGACCGCGACCAAGAGTGGTTTGAGAAAGAGACAAAGAACATGTCTCGTAGACAAATTGCTCAAGAGCTTGAGTGCAATTTTAACATGTCTGGCGAAACGGTTCTTCATCCATCGGATTTGGAAAAGATAGAAAAAGGTGATATTTGCGAACCAGTTTATAAAACTGGCTTCGATAGAAACTTGTGGATTTGGGAAACTTATAATCCCGAACACACTTATCTCCTTGTTGCTGACGTCGCCCGTGGCGACGGGAAAGACTATTCAGCGTTTCACGTTATTGATTTAAATACTTTAACGCAGGTAGCAGAATATCAAGGTCGCCCGAACCTTGACACTTACGCATCTTTACTTCAAGACACCGCAAGAGAATACGGAAATTGTATGCTTGTTGTGGAGAATAATAATATCGGGTTTGCCATTTTGGAAAAGCTTATTGAGGCAAATTATCCCAACATTTATTTTTCTGTCAAATCAACTCATGAGTATATCGAACCACACTTGGCAGAGTACGCAAGCAATTCTGTCCCCGGCTTTACAACTACAATGAAAACAAGACCATTGATTATTGCAAAACTGGAAGAATTCATTCGTAATCAACTAATTACTTTGCATTCGTCTCGCATTTTAAATGAAATGAAAACTTTCATTTGGAATAATGGTAAGCCGGAAGCAATGCGAAGTTATCATGATGACTTGGTAATGAGTATGGCAATCGGGTGTTGGGTTAGGGACACGGCGTTGGTGACCAATCAGAGGGATATGGAATATAAAAAAGTTTTCTTAAATTCTATGACAAAATCTAATACAATATTGGATACAACCATACCCGGAATGACAGGGAACAAAAGCAAGGCAGCAGAAAAGCAAATAAAAGATCGACAAGAATTCGGTTGGCTTTTTAAAGGATGATAAACAATGGCAGATAACGAGAACAATCCAAGAAATTCAGATTCCCCCCTCTTTAAAAGGTTAACTCGCCTTTTCTCTGGTCCGATTGTTAACTACCGTGCGCAAACAACACGCAATCTCCGTCGTAGACAGTTAGATAAATATAAATTTAGCTCTATGACCGGTCAGCAGTTTAAGAAAACACAGTATAATCCTTTTGAGAGTTTGTCAAGTGCTTATATGGCAAATCAAAACCGTGCTGATCGTTATGCCGACTTTGACCAGATGGAATACACTCCAGAGATTGCCTCGGCATTAGATATCTATGCAGATGAGATGACTACATCCACTTCACTCCAGCCATTGCTCACTATTGATTGCCCCAATGGGGAGATCAAGGATATGCTGGCTACACTTTATCACAATGTTTTAAATATTGAGTTCAACCTTTTTGGTTGGTGCCGCACGATGTGTAAATATGGCGACTTCTTTTTATATTTAGATATTGACGAGAACGAAGGGGTAAAGAATTCAATTGGTCTCCCCCCTCACGAGATTGAAAGATTGGAAGGTGAAGACAAGACCAATCCCAATTATGTACAGTTCCAGTGGAACACCGGTGGGTTGACATTCGAGAACTGGCAGATCGCGCACCTTCGTATTTTAGGCAACGACAAGTATGCTCCATATGGAACATCCGCGCTAGAACCAGCACGCCGCATTTGGCGACAGCTTACGCTCTTGGAAGATGCGATGATGGCTTATCGTATTGTTCGCTCGCCCGAGCGCCGCGTGTTTTATATTGACGTTGGTAACATTGCACCAAACGATATTGAACAATACATGCAGAAGGTCATGACCCAGATGAAGCGCAGCCAAATTGTGGATGCAGATACGGGTCGTGTCGATCTTCGTTATAACCCAATGAGCGTTGACGAAGATTATTTTATTCCAATGCGAGGCGGTCAGTCTTCACGAGTTGAAAGCCTACCCGGTGGAACATACACTGGCGACATTGATGATGTTAAATACTTGCGAGACAAACTGTTCTCCGCTTTGAAGGTGCCAATGTCGTATCTCTCAAGGGGCGAGGGAGCAGACGAGGACAAAGCCACGCTAGCGCAGAAGGATATTAGATTTGCTAGAACCATTCAAAGACTACAGAGAGCAATTCTTTCTGAGTTGGAGAAGGTTGGCATCATCCACTTATATACATTAGGTTATCGTGAAGAGGATCTGGTTTCGTTTAAATTAAAATTAAACAACCCATCAAGAATTGCAGAGCTTCAAGAGCTAGAACACTGGAAGACTAAATTTGATGTTGCCTCTGGTGCAACTGAAGGATACTTTAGTAAGCGATGGATCGCCAAAAACATCTTTAGTCAGTCGGACGAAGAGCACCTTCAGAACCTTCGTGAAATGTTCTTTGACAAGAAGCATGAAACCGCGCTGGAAGCAGTAGCAGAAGAAGGCGCCGAGGAAGGCGGCGGTGATATGGGAGGCGGTGACTTTGGCGGCGGCGGCGAAGATCTAGATCTCGGTGGCGAGGAAGGCGGCGAAGAAGGCGGTGAGGAAGAGGAAGAAGGTCCCCTCCTCGCAGCCCCAGCACGACGAGCCGATGACGGTTCGTACCTAACTCCCCGCGCAAAAGGGAAATATTATACACCTGTTAATTCAGACAAGAGGGACATTGGGGCAAATCGCCGCAGTACTCGATCACAATATTCTGATGAAACTGGAAGAGGCACACTGCGCAATATGTACAAGGGGATGGCTGATTTAAGTTCCCTTGTTAAAACAACTGGGCTTTCCGAGGGGAAAGAATCTAATTATTCTTTGGAAGAGAAGATGCTTAGTGTTGATAGTGAGGTGAAGTCTTTGATTAAAGAACTGGAGATAAAAAATAATGAAGTTAAAACACAATAAGAAAAGAAATACCGCTTTTTTGTTTGAAGCACTGGTACGAGAGCTTACTAGGTCAGCAATCCGAAAAGACACAAATGCCTCGGTCGCATGTAAGGCAATTTTAAAAGAGCACTTCTCTTCTAGTTCAGTGTTGCATGAGGAATTAAAACTATATAGGGCTCTTTATGAAACTCGGGGTCTGGCGAAGTCATCGGCAGAAAAATTAATTAAAGAAGTTAGAATTTCATATGAAAACTTGCTTGCCGAGAGTTCGGAGCAGATTTTTTCGGAGCAGAGCAAGGTCATCAAGAAGATCAATAAAAACATTTCGACCAGCGTTTTTTCCAACTTTGTCCCACAATATAAAAATCTTGCAACAGTGTATCAAATTTTCAATGGAGAGTTACCCCCTGAAAGGCGAGTACTCTTAGAAGAGACAATTTGTAATTCCTTGTCTGGCATCTCTTCGCCGCAGGAGAAAAAGACACATCAAGTGGACAACCTTGTGATGAAGAACTTTGTGAAAAAGTTCAATGATCGGTATAGCGGCAGTCTACATGAAGAACAAAGTGTGCTTTTAAACAATTACGTTTTATCGTTTTCAGATAACGGTCTCGCACTTAAGGCGTTTCTGAACGAAGAGATTGGTCGACTTCGAGATGTTGTTCATACCGGTATCATGCAAGAAGAGATTTCCAGTGACGAGGAAATGAAAGTAAAGACAAAGAAAGTTATAACAATGCTTGACGAATTCGCTAAGAAAAAAATCAATAGCGACATGTTGGAAAACGTATTGAAGATCCAGTCGCTGGTCAGGGAGATTGAGGCATAATGGCAGATATCGAAATAACAGTTAATACTCCTCCGGTTGAACCAGAGCCGCATGCAACAGTGGAGTTGCAGGCTCGTAAAACTCTGGATGATAATATTATGATCATGGATCACGAACAGATTGATGTTGTGATCTACCCCGCCAAGAATAAAATTTTAGCGCTGGCTAAAGATGATTTTCATGACATGGTATATGAAACACAGGATCGCCTTTTTAAGTTTTTATATAAAAGCGGCATTGTTGATATGTCGACCGTCCACGGCGGAAACGTATATGGCTCGATGGAGGGCACTATCCTTGAATCGACAGCCGACGGCGTGTCATCAGTTCAAATGGCAATGCTATCTATTGACAAATTTATGGATATGGAAAGACCATACTTTATGGTTTCCAAGGCTTATGATCGAGCCGAGACCGCTCGCCTGACAGAGCCCGATCCGGAAGACAGCACCGAACTGGGCGAGGTTCCGCAAGGCGAAGAGAAAGGTGCCCTCGGCACATCTCACGCATACGGTATGGGTGGAACTCACCAGCAGCGTGGCAGAAGGTTTGTTTAAGAGGCGTTCTTGGATTTAATATATTTTATTTTATGTGCCTTCGGAATGACACAAATTATTGTGTACGGCTCAATCTTTAACACAGTCCGACCATCTAAAGAAAAATTCGCTGGCTTTTTCCATTGCCCTATGTGCATTGGCTTTTGGGTCGGCGTGTTTCTATGTGGAATAAACCCTTATACCGAACTATTTATGTTTGACATAAGTGTGGCGACAGCATTCTTGTTGGGATGCCTAAGCTCGGGCACTTCTTATGTTTTAACCATGTTATTCGGAGATAGGGGTATACGCAATGAACTTTTTACAGGAAGAGAAGGCGATTAATCGCAAATGGGGCTTACAGCCGGTGCGACGTTGTTGCAAAGGCTCTTAGCTCGTGCGGGTAACGCCCGTAGATGAGGAGAATATGATGTCTAAAATGGTATTAAGAGAATATTTTGAACTTTGTGAAGGTGGTGTTTGCCAAGACTTCTTGACCGAAGCAGAGAAAGCCGAGGTCAGAAATGGCGCACTCTACTTGACCGGGATTATGCAGAAGGCTGACACGCCAAATGGCAACGGTCGCGTCTATCCGCAGAAAGTTTTACACCGAGAGGTCCAAAACTATCAGAAGCTTGTCAAGGAACGCAGAGCCCTTGGAGAGTTGGACCACCCAGAGGATTCGGTTATCAACCTGAAGAATGCTTCTCATATGGTTACCGATATTTGGTGGGACGGTCAGAGTGTAATGGGGAAAGTAAAGGTACTCAACACCCCATCCGGACGCATCCTTCAGGACCTTGTAGGCTCTGGTGTAACACTCGGCATTTCATCTCGCGGTCTCGGATCTGTGCACGAATCTAGCAGCGGCGCAGCCGTAGTGGAAGAGGACTTTCAATTGATTTGTTTTGATTTTGTGTCAGAACCTTCAACTCCCGGTGCTTATATGATGAAAGAGCATAAGGAGCCAAACATCTTTACCAAAGCTGATAAAATCAATCGAGCTTTGAACGAAATTATAGGTGCGAAATGAAAAAGAGCGAACTCAAAGAAACATTGAAGCCGCTAATTAAAGAATGTATCAAAGAGGTTATGTTCGAGGACGGTACGCTTTCAACAATAATTGCAGAAGTTGTCAAGGGCGTCGGCGCTCAAGCCCCGCTTGTTGAAGAGGCGACCCCTACGCAGCAGCCTATCGTCGACACTGCCAGAGAGCAGCAGGTCGCAGCAATGAAAGAAGAATACAAAAGAGAGATGGAAACCCAGCGAAATAAATTAAATGAAGCAGTTTCAACTCGTTTCGGCGGTATTGATCTGTTTGAAGGGACAACCCCTATATCTAAAGCTGGACAGCCCGGATCCCCAAGTGCCCCATCCTCACCCTTTCAAGGAGTTGATCCAGAAGACCCCGGCGTTGACATTTCAAAGCTTGGAATACTCGGAAAGTAGGAGAACAAAATGGCTAATAGCCCAATACAAGTAGAGGTCAGACCTAGACCAAACGAACCCACAGAAAGATTAATTCGCCGGTTTGTTAAAAAGGTCAAAAAAGAGGGAATTTTAGATGAAGTTCGTGATAGAATGTATTATGAAAAGCCCTCAACAAAGCGCCGAAGAGAAAAAATTAGAAGAAAACAACTCGCTCGTCGCGCACAAGAGAAGAACAACAAACGATAGTCTATTTATAAGACGAGGAGAAAAAAATGGCAACAGGAAGATCAACATGGGCAGGCTACGGGCGCACGCGCCGTCCTAAAAACATTGCGGGACCAGACGGCACGGCTGTAGCTAGTGTTGCCGACCTTGCCGCAGCTAAGAGTGTTACCGACGCAAGCACCAACGCAGATAAGACTGGCACTGGTGTATATGCGACGGAGAACCAAAGATTTCTGCACGTTTGCACCTACAATACCGGCGCCATTAGCAAAATATATGGATATACATATGCTTCAGGAAACTGGGGAGAGCTTAAAACGTCCGGTGGAAGCTCTTGGGCCATCTCGGCTGGCACCCATGGTGTCATCACTATTGCCGGAGTTGATTTAGTTGCTTTTACTTTAGCCAACTCCACCACTGTTTATGCAGCCTGTAGCACGTTTTAGGAGAATACACAATGGCAACAGGTAGAACAAAATGGGAAGGTTACGGTCGGACTCGCTGCCCTAAAAATGTAATTGGGGCGCACGGCGCTGGCGCTGTAACGGTCCTCGCCCATGATGCCGTACCATCTGGCATTACCGCAACTGATGGCACAGGTGGTTATCCTACAGAGAATCAGAGATATCTGCATGTGATGGTCGACCCAGCCGCAGCCGGTGCCCCGGATCGGGATATTGAGGTCTGGGCATATTCATATTTTTCTGGAGTGTGGGCAAAATATGGTGTAATTGATTGCAGCGGTATAACCGAGAATACAACATTTGTATCAGCGATTTATGGTATTGATCGTGTTGCATTTGTTAGAGATGCAGGTGCATGGGGCGACGCCCCGGATGCGGTTTATGCAGCTTGTAACACATTTTAGGAGATAATTTATGGGAGGCTTCGGCAAATTCAGCAAGAACTTTGGACGCGGCAGCGCAGGCGGTGGAGCAGTAACCCTGCAAGACCTGACCGACGTTGGCTGGACTCTTCCCACAGAAGCCGAGACCCGTGAAGTTCTAACCTACAATGGTGAAAAATGGGCACCCTCCGACACACCCCCTTTTCTAGAGGGTGGTGATACAGGAGGTTCAGACCGCACCATTGGAAATAAAGACGCTTACGCATTGAACCTGTCAACGAGCAACTCCACCCGACTGCAAATCAAGGATGATGGGTTTATTGGTATCGGAGCCACTGGAAATGCCGTTACGCACAAGCTCACGCTTCCGAACGATTCAAACGGGAACAACGGAAAAGCAAAAGCATTTGCTTGGGCAACTTATTCTTCAAAAAGATATAAGGAAGATATCGAACCAATCAAGGATCCTGTAGGGTTAATCAATAAAATTGAAGGAGTTACATACAAGTGGAAAGACTCTGGATATTGTGATATTGGCTTCGTCGCAGAAGACGTCGGCAAAGTCATCCCCTCTGTCGTCGACTATGAAGAGAATGGTGTCGATGCCATCGCCATGGACTACACTCGGCTCAACGCGGTGATCGTCGAAGCGGTGAAAGTCCATGACAAGAAATTAGAAAAATTAATTAATTTAGTGGACACTGTGCACTCAATGCAAAAGAAAAAATTAATCTCAATCTGCTCCATTCTTAACCCCTCTAGATAGACTAATTATAGGCGAGTATCACGGAAGCCTCCGGGCTTCTTCTCGTGATGCTTACTCATACTAATTTATTTTGGGAGGAATAAAAATATGGCTACAGAATATGGTAGATATACTATCGGGGTTGAAACAAATCACAGCGATTCAAACGCTGACCCCAGTGCGACGTCCGGAGAGGCGTCCATCTTTGTCTCAGGCTCAGGCACTGCGGCAAAATTTTATCAGGTTGACGGTAACGGAGATAAGGGTACGGTTTTAACAACCAACTTGGTTTCCGGTGACGCAACCATGAGCGCCGCAGGCGCTCTGACAATCGCAAATGACGCAGTTGAGAGCGGAATGCTCAACGACAACGTTATTTCCGGTCAATCAGCCCTCGGCAGCGCTGCTGTCGCACAGGGCGATGAGTTACTCTTTTCTGATGGTGGAACTGTCAAGAAGGTGACTTTTTCAAACTTCGAAGACTCAATCTTCGGAAATGTAAGTGGCGATGCCACAATCGCTGCTGGTGGTGCTTTAACTATCGCAGCACAGGCTGTTGAAAACAGCATGCTTGCAGATGACGCTGTTGGCGCCGACGAGTTGGCTGCTAATGCCGTTGTCGAAGCTAGCATTGTCGACAATGCAGTCACTTTGGCTAAGATGGCTGGACTTGCAAGAGGTAAGTTCATCTATGGTGACGCCAGTGGCGACCCAGCGGCTTTAGCTGCTGGTGCCAATGGAAAGATTCTCGTTGCTGATGCAAACGGAGATCCTTCTTGGACAACTTTGAGTGGCGATGCCACTTTAAGCGCAGGAGCTATCACCATCGCCGCAGGCGCTGTTGAAGGCTCAATGCTTGCAGACGATTGCATTAGCGCTCAATCAAATCTCGGCGGCACAGGTGTCGCTGACGCTGATGAGTTCATGCTTTCTGATGGGGGTACGCTTAAAGCCTTGACGGGTGCTAACCTTTATGGTTGGGTATTCAGCAAGGTTTCCGGCGATGCCACTGTTGCTGCTGGTGGTGGTCTTACCATCGCAAACGATGCGGTTGAGAACGCAATGATTGCGGATAACGCAGTTGATGACACTCACATCCGTCTTCGCAACAATCAGGCTTTGAACTCACGCAACGCCGCCGACGACGGCGACGTGGATATGATCAAGGTGCTGAGCAATAATGGCGTTCAGGTAGGAGCGGGTGGTTCGGCTACGTTCATACTCAACGCTCCAACCCCATTTGTGACTGCTTCAAATCCAGCCTTTTACCTTTCGTCATCGCAGATGTCGAACTCCAATGGTCATCGTTATTCGACCTTTGGTTTCAAGGGCACAAAGGCTGATGGAGAAAATTGCACCATGGTGCAGCTTCAAGGTGCGCACTATGGAACAGGTGACGATTTCAAAGGTCAGTTTGCTATCAAAGTTAATGATGGCGACGATGCCGCCAGTGGTCTCGGTACCGCGTTTCACATTGATGCTGACAAGAAGTCCACGTTCTACGGTGACGTCGTTATGGGCGGCACCACTCCATCACTCACCATTGGTGATGCTGGAGCAGAAGACACCATGTTGGTGTTTGATGGGAATGCACAGGATTATCGTATCGGTCTTGATGACGGAACAGATGTCCTAGAGTTTGGTGTTGGTTCTGCCCACGGCACAACCACATCGCTCAAAATGGACTCCAGCCTGAACGTTGACGTTGCTGGTCACAATGGCTCTGTTGGTCTCAAGCTTGGAGGAACTTTGGTTTCTGCAACTGCGGCTGAACTCAACTATGTTGATATCGCCACGCTCGGTACCGCTGCTGCCTCTAAAGCTCTTACTATTAAGGGCGATAGCACTTGGACAGTTGCTGGTATGACTTGTGCCGATATCGGTACTATCACTACGGCTGATATCAATGGTGGTAACATTGACGGCACTACTATCGGCGCAACCGGGGTTGCCGCTGGTTCTTTTGCCGCCGTCGTGGGTACCACTGGTACTTACAGCGGTATTCTTAAGACTGATGATACCACTGAAGCCACTTCTACCACAGACGGTTCTTTACAGACTGACGGTGGTTTGAGTGTCGTTAAAAGTGCTGTTATTGGTGACGATCTTGACCTCTTGTCCGATGCTGCAATCATGAGCTTTGGCGCTGGCAAAGACGTTACCTTTACACATGATGGTGGCACCGGTATGGATATTGTTTCCGCAGGTGCTCTGGATGTTTCGTCCACTGGTGGCAGTGCCACGTTCACAGTTGCTGACGGTCAGACACTTACATTAGGTAAATCTGGAGCCTCCGCTCTGTTACTTTCGCCTCACGGAACTGCGGGCAGCGAGCTTGCTTCGTTGACGAACACCGCTGGTACTACTGATGGTACTGACGGCGCTGGCGCGATCTTGTTAGACGCACAGGCTGGCGGTATTGGTCTCGCATGGGCTGATGCTAAAGATCTCTGGGCAGAAGGTGGTAGGTTTGTTGTTACAGCCAACGAAGATGCTGCGGATGCTATCAAGCTTCACGCAGACGCTGGCACGTCACAAACAATTACATTGGTAAATGACGCTGGTACTTCGGTAACAGAAGGTTCTGCGGCGATCCAACTTACAGCAACCGCTGGTGGTATCAACATCAAAGGTAATAAAGATGCTGCTGATGCTATCTTATTAACATCGGATGGTGGTACATCGGGCGCGATCAAGGTTCACAATGACCAAGGTACTGCTGCGACGTCTATTGAATTGATTTCCGACGCTGGAGGTGTTTCCATTTTAGCTGGTAATACAACACATGGTGTTAAAATTGCCACGGGAACTTCTGGTGTCCCAGTTACAATTGGTCACGGTACTTCTGAGGTAACTGTTGCTGACAACTTGACTGTTTCTGGTAACTTGACGGTTACTGGTACAACGATCACAGACTCGGTAGAAGTTATTTCTACATCGAGTGGTGTTCTGTTTGAGGGTGGCACTGATGACGGTCACGAGGGTACCTTGATCTCTGCTGTTGCAGGGGCTGATGTAACCTACACGTTGCCGAACTTGACCGGTCACATTCCTTTGTTGGCTGGAGCAGCTTCAAACGCTAATGTAACTGCTGCGGAGTTCCACCTTCTTGATGGTGGCTCTTCAGTGGCAACTGTCACTGTTGCTGATGGGGACGGAGTTCTCTTCAACGACGCCGGTACCATGAAGCAGGTGACTGTTCAGTCTCTTGCTGCGTACTTTGATGACGAAATCACCGCAATGCCCAACTTGGTAACAGTTGGGACTATTGGTAGTGGTGTATGGAACGCAGGCGCGGTTACTTCCTCTGGAAGAATCGTATCTGATAACAACACTGAAGCTACTTCCACCACAGATGGTTCAATCCAGACTGACGGTGGTATCTCTTCTGCAAAGAGCATTGTTTGTGGCGATGACTTGGATCTCTTGTCTGACGGCGCAATCTTGAATTTCGGTGCCAATCAAGACGTTTCTTTGACTCACGTTCACGATGATGGACTTCTTTTGAATAGTTCAAGAGAACTTCAGTTCGGTGATAATGGTACTTTCATTTGCCAGTCTTCTGACGGTATTTTGAAGGTCGAGGCTGATAGCTCAATCGCTCTTACGGCGCCAGATGTTCTCATCTCCAGTTCCACAAGTGATAAGCCACAGCTTGAGCTTCGCTGCACCAACGCTGATGCTAACCCCGGAACCTTGCTCTTCCGACACGACAGTGCTTCGCCTGCCGATGACGATGAGCTTGGCGAGATTGTATTCAACGGCGACGATGATGGTGGCAACGACACCATGTTCGCCAAGATTGCTTGTTTCGCTTCGGACGTATCCAATGGTTCCGAAGACGGTGCTCTTGAATTTAAGTATCGCGGCGCAGGCGCAATCAAAGAGTGGACGCTTGGTGATGGCGCAGGGCTCGTTGGTCCTAACGACAGCACCTACGGTACTGTCAAGGCTCACTCCTTCGTAACCTACTCTGATGAAAGCTTGAAGACCGATTTCAAAGCTCTTGACAATCCACTGGAAATGGTCAAGAAACTGAATGGTCTTAACTACACTTGGAAGTCTGATGGCTCCAAGGACATTGGTTTCATCGCTCAGGAAGTTGAGAAGGTTGTTCCAGAAGTTGTTTACAGCACAAACGGTAAAGCCGGTAGTTATGGTCTGGATTACTCCAGCTTGACTGCTCTTCTTACCGAGGCTATCAAACAACAAGACAGCGAAATTACTGCTCTTAAAGCCACGCTCGCCAAAGTGCTTGCTAAACTTGACAAGTAAGATTTCAATATCTTAAAAAATCATTTTGATTTTGCCCGCCCAGTCCTTGCGATTGGGCGGGCTTTTTATTTCTTTTTACTATAAAAAACCCTACTTATAATGTATACTACGTTTGAGGTGAATTATGGCAATAGGTGATACAAGTCCTTCAACATATAGGACAGTTTCTGGAATCGGTCACGTTGGTGCTTACCAAGTATCCGGACGACCGTGGATGACAGGCTCTCAGATTGAACCTTCGGGCACAATCACTGTAGAGTTTCCAAGTGTGACAAAAAACTTCACAGTTGTTAGCACCAAGCACAGTGCAGGCGAAATCCCATCCACCATTCATACAGGCTCGCTGGCAGTTTATTTTGGACCAACGCCCGGAGTCACTTGGAATGGTACAAACATTGATCAAATAGAAAAGAATCATTATGTGATGCTTGATGGTCCAGACGATGCGTATACATTTGAAACAAAGACGGATAAAGTACACATCACTTGTTTGGGTTATGGAAACTTTTCTGGAGGGAATCCAACTCAAGCAAATGGCGTTAAAGGCTCCTTTTTTATCATTGCAGAGCTTACTGGAATTCCTACAGACAGCATGTACCCACTTACGGGCTCCGGAATTGATGAATAAAGGGTTTTTTATCATAAACCGTACTATTTATTTGTGATAAAAAGTAATCTTTTATTTTTTTTAGGAGCAGATAAATGTCTAAGATGTTACAAGAAGCAATTGTCGACGCCGAGGCGCTAAAAGAAGCAGCCTTCCGCAATGCGGAACAGGCAATCATTGAAAAATATGAATCAGAAATTAAAGACGCGGTGACGTCGCTTTTGGAGCAACCAGAGGATGACCCGCTAGCGATGGACGATCCCATGGGGCTTGGCGGCGAAGAAGACAGTCATGAAGAACTCGCGCAGGAGCTACCCAGCGCCGCCACAGACGGCGAAGAGCTTTGCCCCTGTCCAGAAGCCGACGAGCCCGTGGAAGTTGACTTAGATCAGCTTATCGCAGCAGCAGACGCCTCCGAAGAAGAGGACAGTCTAGCCGCACAGAGTATGGGTCTTCCGGGCGACTTAGCTCTAGAAGAAAAGGTCGACTTCAGTGAAGACCTGCTCGCCAAGATCGTAGAAGAACTAACTGTTGATGTTTCCCCCCAGTCCGATGGTTGGGCAGGCGCAACTTCCGATCAGGTAGAAGAGGCAGAGGAACAGGCAGTAGCCGAAGAGCAAGATACAGAGATTTCCGAGGAAAACGAGGAACTCAGAAAGAACATTAAAGATCTTGAAGAGAAGTTGGCAAGAACCAACAAGAGATTCAAGACTCTTAAAGAAGAAAAGAACAAAATTAAAAATATCACTCTGAAGATGCGCAATCATGTTGATAGCGTTAACCTTCAGAATGCTAAACTACTCTACACAAATCGTGTTTTGACTAGCGCCTCCCTGAATGAGCGGCAAAAAATTAAAATTGCTGAGGCTATTTCAAGTGCGAATTCCGTAGATGAAGCGAAGACGATCTTTGAGACACTTCGAAGCGCAGTGGGGACTTCTTCTGGTAAGAATCCCAAATCATTGAGCGAGGTTGTGGAACGACGTACTTCAATTTTGCCTCGGGCAACCAAGGCAAAAAAAGCATCCGATCCGGCAGCGGAAAGGATGAGAATTCTAGCAGGAATTTCTAAGAAATAAAACAATTAATAAGGGAGGACAATAAAATGTCTGTTTTAGAAAAACTTACAGAAGGTATTGTTAACCGTTCCCTCGCCAAAGATGGTCAGGCTCTTCTCACAAAGTGGGAAAACACTGGTCTTTTGGAGGGATTGGATAACGACAATACCAAGAATAGTATGGCTTGTCTCCTAGAGAACCAAGCCAAGGAGCTTCTCCGAGAAGCTTCAGCCATGTCACAAGGTGACGTGGAAGGGTTCGCAGCAGTTGCGTTCCCAATCGTCCGTCGTGTATTCGGTGGACTTATTGCTAACGACCTCGTTAGCGTTCAGCCTATGAGCTTACCCTCTGGTCTGATCTTTTTCCTTGACTTCCAGCACACGGATACGAAGGCAAACGTTGGTGCTACCGCACGCACAACTTCCGTATACGGTGGTAGTGTTGTAGGTAGCAACATCTCTAAGGGTGTTGGCGATCTCACCGGAACTGGGTACTACGACCTTCAGGGAGGCTATGCTTCTCCGACAGGTTCAATCACTCTTCCGGCTGCGGATTCTGCGGCAAGCACTTTTGCGCTCATTGCGGATAACCTCGCTGATGGGGCTCCCGCTTGGTCGACTGTTGCCACGGCTTTCACAGCTTTCAATGGCGTCGCAGTTCAGATTGATGCTTTGAGTCAGCAGCAGAAGGCTGCGCTTAGATGGGATCCGGATCTCCTCGCTGGTGGACCTAACAACCTAACCACTGATGATGTGGTGGAGCTTGTTATGAAGGTCAACAAGGCTGATGCTGATAAGATGAATTTCAACAACATGGGCGCCTTTAACCTTACGGGTCTTCACGCTGATGTTGATGGAGTTCTTCGCAGATTAACACACCTTGGAACCAAGGGAACAGATGGTACCACAATTGCAAATAATGACCCAACTGCGACTACTGTCGGTATTACTTTCTATCTTGTTGGTACGGGCTTGACACATGGCAACGCAGATGCTGGTACTCCGGTATTGACTTACCCAGCCAAGGATGGCTTCACTGCTGGCGGTGCTAATGGTTCCGTCGTCGGTACCACCCCGTGGGGTCTTGAGACAACTGCCGATTCCAATCTGGACTTGGCTGGTGCGAACCTCGACATCCCTGAGATCGACATCAAGGTAGACAGCATCGCTGTGACTGCCGTGACGAAGAAGCTCAAGGCTAAGTGGACACCGGAATTGGGACAGGATCTCAATGCCTACCACAACCTTGACGCTGAGGTTGAGTTGACTGGTATTCTCTCCGAGCAGATTGCTCTTGAGATTGATCAGGAGATTCTCAATGATCTCATTCAGGGTGCCACGGCTGGTACGCTCTATTGGAGCCGCCGCCCCGGTCAGTTCCTCGATCCGGAGAAGGGTACTAGCATCACAAGTGCTACCGCTCCTCCAGACTTCACCGGAACTGTTTCTGAGTGGTATGAGACGCTTGTTGAGACAATCAACGACGTTTCCGCTCGCATTCACCGCAAGACTCTTCGTGGTGGGGCTAACTTCCTCGTTTGTGGACCCGAGGTCGCAAACATTCTTGAATTCACCAGTGGCTTCCGCGCAAGCATTACCGCTGATGACGACAAGGGAACAGTTGGTGCAGTAAACGCTGGTTCAATCAGCAAGAAGTGGGATGTTTGGGTTGACCCATACTTCCCGCGTAACTTGGTCCTTGTTGGACGTAAGGGTGGTAGCTTCCTTGAGAGTGGCTACGTATACGCTCCTTATGTTCCTCTTCAGGTTACCCCGACCATCTTCGGTACCGAAGACTTCCTGCCTCGCAAGGGCGTGATGACTCGTTACGCGAAGAAGATGGTTCGCCCCGACATGTATGGTCTTGTCGTGGTACGCGATCTGATTGGCTAATAACTGAGTTATTGCTTTTAATCGCAAAGCCCCGTGTTAGTTTCGACTGGCACGGGGCTTTTCTTTTGTCCGAAAACTAATTACTCTCGGAGGATTTACGCACTATGGCAGCACCTACTTTAACACCGACTTCTAGAACAAGCGTTTCGAAATTATCAATCACTGGAAGCTTCGATGATGTCGCAACAAATCTACCGCTGGGCATCTACTCGGATTCTGATCCTTTTTTATCTGGAGCATCCGATCAGGTTGCCTATGTGTTTAAAAAATTGGGCGGGGATATTCTTGATGTTGAGATCACAGATGGTCAAGTATATTCTGCTTATGAAGAAGCTACATTAGAATATTCGTACCTTGTCAACATACATCAAGCGAAGAACATTCTTGGTAATGTCCTCGGCGGCACGACTGGTTCGTTTGATGAGGACGGACAGTTGACCGATGGGCACGCTCTTGAAGGTAAAAACGTCAACCTCAGACTTCCACGCTTTGACTTTGCATATGCGCGAAAGGTCGCCGAGGGCATCTCGGCAGAAAAGGGTATGGGCACCAGTCAAATGTACTCCGCATCCTTTGCTTTGGAGGGCGGCATACAGGATTACGACTTACAGAAGATTATTTATTCTGCGTCCATCGATTCAGATAATAGTGATTACCCTTATTATAATAAAGTTGGGGTTAATAAAATTTCTATCTCAAAGGTTTATTATAAAACACCGGCTTCGACATGGCGTTTCTTCGGATATTATGGTGGCTTAAACACCGTAGGCAATTTGGGAACATATGGTCAATATGCAGATGATTCGACATTTCAGGTTGTGCCTGTGTGGCAGAATAAGGCGCAGGCAATTGCGTACGAAGATTCTGTTTATACTCGCAACTCCCACTGGTCATATGAATTAAGAAACAACACTGTACGAGTATTCCCAATCCCTCCAACAGGCGGGGGCTATCCTTCAAAGTTGTGGGTGGAATTTCTAACCACAGGTACGGACACATGGGAAGAGCAAGCAGATCGCAAAGAGGGTGTTGAAGGTATCAACAACATGAACACACTACCTTTTGAAAACATCCCCTATGCAAATATCAATGCGATTGGTAAACAGTGGATCCGCCGCTTTGCTTTGGCTTTATGTAAAGAAATGCTGGGGCATGTAAGAAGTAAGTTCGCCTCGATTCCGATCCCCGGCAATGACGTTTCGCTAAACGGCGGCGACTTGATAAGTCAAGGAAAAGAAGAACAAACCGCACTCAGGGATGAATTGAAAACAGTGTTGGATGAGATGACGTACGGAGAGCTAATGTCGGGTGACGCTGAAATGGTCGAGAATTCCAACAAGGTTCAGTCAAACGTTCCTATGTTGATTTACAGCGGATAGGATTATAAAAAATGGCAGATGAAAAATGGACACAGCCAGCCGCCCCTCCCCCCCCGTTGTTTACGGGAGAAAAGGAGCGGAATTTGGTAAAGCAAGTCAATGACGAATTAATTGAACGTGTCATTGGTCAGCAAATTGTGTACTATCCCATTAGCATAGACCATACCAATTACCATCCTTTATATGGCGAAGCGATTAAGAAGTCTTTTCTTCCTCCCGTCCGTGTATATGCCTTGGTTGAGTGGGAGGGGAGCGACACTACCACATCTAACCTCGGGATTGATAGAAAAGGCTCCATCACTGTGCACTTTCATAAGCGCCGCTTGGTGGAGGATCAGGATCTGTTTGTTCGTGAAGGAGATTTTATTGCTTATGGTGGCAGGTTCTATGAAATTGTGTCGCTAGGCGAACCAAGAGAAATATTTGGACAACCTGAACATAAAATGGAAATTTTAGCTAAATGCATTAGAGCGAGGGAGGGACTATTCAATGGGGAATAATGACGATCCAAAAACTAGAGAAATACCCTTTCAGCCATCCACTATCGAGACCATTGATTATGCGGCTGCGAACTGGCTCAAAGAGATGCGAGTACATACGACGACAAACAAGGGCTTTAAGCAGGTACCTGTGCAATGGGTTGCTCCAGAGCGCTCATACTCTGTTAAAAAAAACAAAGAGGTTCGTGATTCCGGAGGCGCTCTTATCTTGCCGATAATGACGATTGAAAGAACGGCAATGACAAAAGACGCAGCGAGAAAGGGAACAGCGTGGGCAAACATACCCGCTCAAGGAGACTATAGGGGCGGCTCGATTACTATTGCTAGAAGAATTGGGCAGTCAAAAACAGCCGCTTTTGCTGCGGCAGATGCAAAATATAAAAAAGGACAATTTAATTATCCAAGAAAAAATGGAAAAGTGGTATATGAAACTATATCAATACCGATGCCTGTTTATGTGGATGTGACCTATAAAATCAGCATTCGTGGAGAATATCAGCAGCAAATGAATGAAATAATGCAGCCGTTTATTACCAAGACTGGAGGAATTAATTATTTTATTATTAAGCACGAACATCATACGTTCGAGGCTTTCATGCAATCCGATTTTGCACAGGAGAGCAACATTGCAGAAATTGGAGAAGAAGAGAAATATTATCAAACAACCTTTGATGTGAAAGTTTTGGGCTATCTTATTGGCGGCGACAAGAACCAAGAGCAGCCAAAAGCAGTGATAAGAGAGAATGCAGTCGACGTAAAAATTGCCCGCGAGCGCGTAATTCTTGGTGACGAGCTTATCCATGCAGATATTAATAAAAATAATGCGGGTATAGATGGAAAGTATCGTGGCTAAAATTAGGTTTTTCGTATTTTATACGACTATTTATTAGAGAAAATCTTTAAGTTTGAAGGAGAACACACATCATGTCAGTAAAAAGATTTAAGTTTGTTTCACCCGGAATTTTTTTGAATGAGATCGACAACTCATTTCTTCCGGCTGAACGGGAAAAGTCAGGACCGGTTGTAATCGGTCGAACCCTACGAGGACCCGCGATGCGCCCGGTAACGGTGCAGTCGCAAGCGGAATTCGTAGAAATGTTTGGATCCCCCGTACCGGGCGGTCGAGGCAACGACGTTTGGAGACAGGGGAACCTCCAGTCTCCAATGTATGCTAGTTATGCCGCGATGGCATATCTTCGAAATAACGGACCAGTCACCATGGTGCGATTGCTCGGTCATGAGCACGAAGATAGAACCGCAAGCAGCGGCGAATCTGGATGGAATGTCACGAACGCATGGGGCTTGTTCCTTTGGAATTCTAGTTCTGATGCAACCCCCGCCGATGAGGAAATTACCGGCTCTCTTGCGGCTGTGTTTTATCAAAACGATGTTGGAGCGCCGTTACTTTCGGGCTCCAGAACGTCAGCCAACCTCGGAGGCTCACCTTCCGCGGCAACAAAAGTTACATGCGGAAACGTCATATCTGTCGGCGACGATAAAGAATTTAGAATTGCGGTAGTTGCCGCTCATGATGGAGCAGCATCGCTTGTCACTTCCTTCAACTTTAACAAGCGGTCGAGCAAATTCATTCGAAAGGTGTTTAACACAAATCCCACACTTTTAAATACTAACTTGATTGGTACAAGCAACAGGGAAACCATGTTCTTGGGTCAAAGCTTTGAGAACAATCTTGATGATTACATAACAGATAGCGCTGCCGGTAAGGTTCAGGGCATGATCTGTAGGCTTCAACAGGGCGGCGCCGGAACCAAGGTTGGCGCCGATTTCCGCGACAACGGCGGCGCTACGGCTGGTAACACAGGTTGGGTTTTTTCTCAACACCTTTCTTTTGACCACAACGATTTTGCGCCTGCTATTTCGAGCGGCGCAGTTTCCGGCGGTGTTAATCGATTGTTCAAACTTCACGCCCTTAACAATGGAGAGTGGGAGAGCAGCAATCTGAAAATCTCGATTAGAGACATTAAGTATTCTAGAAATCCAGTGGAGAACCCATATGGGACATTCACTGTCGAGGTTCGCAAAGCATCGGACACGGACATTTCGCCTGTTGTCGTGGAAGCATTTTCAAATTGCAACTTGAACCCGAACTCTCCTGATTATATCAAGAGGAAGATCGGAGACATCAACCTTGTATGGAATGAGGCAGATCGACGATACACAGAGCAGGGTGATTATGCAAATCAGTCTCGCTACATTCGAGTTGAAATGGATGAGGATTTGGACGCCTCTGCGTTAGATCCGCAGTGTCTGCCATTTGGATTCTTTGGACCCCCTCGACTGGTGACAACTCACCTTAATGACGCGACCGGCATCACGGCTACAACGACAAGCATGTTCACTGACGGTGGTGGTCCAGCGCATGGTTATCCCAATGCGGTGGGCACCGACGATAATAGGCTTTCCATTACCACCTCGAATCTTCTTGCGCTTGAGTTCCCAAAAGTTCCGACCCGTGCTAGTAGCACGTCTGGATCGCTTTCCAATCGAAAGCAGGCTTATTGGGGCGTATATACGCTTGAGCCCGGAAGCGCCAAGGTGTTCAATGCATCTTGGGGCGATCTGATGTATCCGCTTCCCGACGGCATGGCTGTCGGAGATTCCGACGGCTTGGTCGAAGAAAGCCAGTGGGTATTTAGTTTGGATGATGTGGGGCTTTCCGGTGCAAACAATTCTGAGGCTTCATGGGCTGCGGGTAAACGAGCAGCCGGAACCTCTTGGAGCGCTAGCGGAAGCGACGGCGCCGGAGCGAATGGAAGCTGGTCAGGTTCGCTTGATCAGGGTATCGACAAGTTCACCATGCCTCTCTGGGGTGGCTTCGACGGGCTTGATATTAAGCAGTTGGATCCCTTCTCTTCCGACAAGGCGATGGATGCTGCGTCGACCGACAAAAGCAACTATGCTTTTTACTCAACGCGCAAAGCAATCGATGCTGTGTCCGATTCGGAAGTAGTGGAGATGAACTTGGCTTGTATGCCCGGTATCACCAATAATAACCTCAACACTCACTTGGTTAATGTTTGTGAACGCCGCGGCGACGCGCTAGCAATCCTCGATTTGGATGGCGGCTATAAGCCGCGAAGCAATCGAGCCGCAGGCGATGCGTTTTCAGCATACGGCGGCTCGGTAGAGAACACGCTTACCACAGTGGAAACGCTAGGAATTAATTCAAGCTATGCATGTAGCTACTACCCATGGGTTCAGATTCAGGACACACAGAATGGAGCGTCCTTGTGGGCTCCTCCTTCGGTGGCTGCGCTGGGTACCCTTGGTAGCGCTGAAACCCAATCAGATGTGTGGTTCGCCCCTGCGGGATTCACTCGCGGAGGCTTGACAGAAGGTTCCGCAGGCTTGCCTGTTACGGCAGTACGAGATCGTTTGACGTCGAAAGATCGAGACAAGCTCTACGCCGCTAATGTCAACCCGATTGCAACGTTCCCAGCCGAGGGTATTGTTATCTTTGGTCAGAAGACAATGCAGATAACCCCATCGGCTTTGGACAGGATCAATGTTCGCCGCTTGATGATCTTTGTTAAGAAAGAGATTTCCAAGATGGCGGCTACCACTCTTTTTGAGCCCAACGTTCAAAGAACGTGGGATGGTTTTGTGGGTCGCGTTAATCCGTTCCTTTCTAGCGTACAAGCAGGTTTGGGTCTGGACGACTTCAAGGTTATTCTTGACGAGACTACAACCACTGCGGACTTGGTTGATCGCAATATCATGTATGCAAAGATTTTGCTTAAGCCAACACGCGCTATTGAGTACATTGCGATTGACTTCGTGATTACAAATAGCGGAGCATCGTTCGAAGATTAATATAAGTGACGTCGGGGTAATATTGATTACCCCGACTACTTATTACTAGAAAATGATTTTTTAATTAATAGGAGTTGATAAAAAATGGCTAAGGAAACATGGTGGAATGACGCCCAAGCAGAACCAAAGAGAGCATATCGATGGACTGTATATTTTGGAGGTCTCTCGGAGTACATCGCAAAGAAGGTGTCAAAGCCTAGCTTCACTGTTACAGAGACCGCACACACATACTTGAACCACAAGTTTTACTACCCCGGTCGAGTTGAGTGGAACACAATTAATTTGACTGTGGTCGATTCGGTCTCGCCAAATGCATCTAGTGAAATCCTTCAGATGATTTCAGCCGCTGGCTATAAAGTGCCCAAATCGGCTGGAACGGCAAAGCATACCATGAGTAAAGCAGCGGCGATCAATCGCCTCAAAGAGGTGAAGATCCACCAACTCAAGCCTGATGGCACACCAATGGAGACTTGGACTCTCAGTGGGTGCTGGATCAAAGATGTCAAGTTTGGAGAGTTGGATTACGAATCAGACGACATGATCGAGATCGAACTTGAACTTCGCTATGACTTCGCAGAGCTAGGCTAACTTAGCTAATAATTAAAAAAGTTCTTAACAAAAGATAGAAAAACTCCTATTATAGTATATATTCTTTTGAAAAGAGGTGATAGATGTCTAGAAATAATGAGGAGCGCACAGGAGCCCGACAAGCTGCTGAAACGCCTCCTAGTAAAATGGTTTCTGAAAATGAAGCTTCCCCCCTTGACTTTACAACGCCAACCGAATTTGTAGATCTGCCATCTGGTGGCACATATTACGCAGATGACCATCCCCTGCACGGGAAAGATAGCGTTGAGATTCGTTACATGACTGCAAAAGATGAAGACATTTTAACGTCGAAATCTTTGCTTAAAAAGGGTCTAGCGATTGATAGATTGTTGCAGAACATCATTGTTGATAAATCAATTAAGCTCGGCGATCTTCTTATTGGTGATAAAAACGCGCTCGTTGTGGCAGCACGAGTTACCGGCTATGGAAGTGAATACATTACAAGAGTGACGTGCCCAGCCTGCGCAGCCTCGCAGCAATATCAGTTTGATTTGGATGCCGGTGATCACAACGCTGGAGGCAGCCACCCTGATGTGACAGCGGCAGGCACGGGCTTATGGTCGGTTGTGTGTCCCAAGAGCAACGTTGAAGTTACATTGGGGCTTCTTACCGGACAGGACGAAAAGATTATGCTCCAGTCGCAGCAGCGCCGAAAGAAACAAAAGTTACCAGAGACCGCGGCAACAGAACAGCTTCGGCTGATTATTAAATCGGTGGCAGGGAACTCAGACATTCTTACGGTTAACAAATTTGTTAATGTAATGCCAGCGCAAGACGCAAGGTACCTTCGCACAGTATACGAAGATCTAATGCCAAACGTCAATCTCGATCAAGACTTTGAATGTGTTGAATGCGGGTTTGATATGGAAATGGAGGTGCCGTTTACTACGGACTTTTTTTGGCCTAAGCGATAAATATATTGAAAGTGTTTATGAACAAATATTTGTTTTAAAACACCACGGTGGATGGAGTTTTGTTGAGGCATATAGTTTGCCGATCATGCTTCGACATTGGTTTGTGAGAAGGTTAACAAAGCACTTCGAGCAAGAAAAAGCAGAGATGGAGAAAGCCAAGGCTCGCTCCAAATCAAAAAGATGATAAAAGGGCATCACTCGATGCCCTTTTTTCTTTTTAAAAGAACTATTTATATCGTATTAATATACTTGCGAGGACGAAAACATGGCAAATCAAAATGGCGACCTGAGTCCAATTGTTATTGACTTGACAGCAGCCAAAGATGGCAAGCTTGATGAATTTAATTTTCTTGCCATGATGGGCTCAGGAATTAAAGAGTTGCTTAAGTTGATGTTTGGCGGGAGTGGCGCAGTTCCAGTGTCTGTGAGAGGATCCAAGGGCGACGTGAAATCATTCGCCAAAACTCTTGGTCGAGAAAAGAGATACATCGACGCATACCGTAAATATGGGTTGAATGATCCGCGGACATACAAGAACAAATTCAAATTAAACAAATCTATTAAAGACTTTAAAAAGAAGACTGGCTTGAAGTGGCCTTTTAAATAGGCAAGAGGTCTGTAATGAATGGCTGACGATAAGACCCCAAAAATTGATACTGGACCCGCAGAACGACTTCATCAGAAATTAGTTGAGATCGATCAGACCATGGGCGGGATTATATCCAAGTCTGAGGCACTCGCTTCAGCCACGGGTGAAATTGCAGACGAGGAGTCTCGCAAGCTTCAACTCATGCTTGAGGTTAAAAACCATGGTACCGACCGGCTCGCAGAACAGAAAGAAGCAGCCGAATTGGCGCTGCGCGAAGCCGAGGCGCTGGAGAAGTCGGGAGCCGCGACTGCTGCGCTGGTCAAGGAGCGCCGGGATGCTGTCGACGCCGCAGGGGAGGACTTAGCAGCCGCAGAGGGTTTGGGCGACGTCACCGACGCACAAGTTCAAAAACAAAAAGGCGTCGCCGATCAAGCCGAACGTGGCGCCAACGCATCAGCTAGACAAGCAAAGATAATTGCCGGTGGTGAGGGCAGCATGTCCAACATGCTTACCATGATGACCGGTATCAGCAATTCTTGGGAAGAATCCGCCATTGGCGCGTTTATATTAACGGCGCGGGTCAATGGTCTCGGCGCTGCATTTGCGATGGTCGGCGCTGCCGCAAAATCTCTATTCACCACAATGAATATCCTGATGTCGATGGGCATCGGTCTCGGTCTAGTTCTTCTAAAAATGGCGTTTGGTCTAGATAGTGCCAAGGCTTCTCTCAATGAGACAACTGGAGCGATGGGCACATATAATGTAGAGCTTGAACAAGCGTCCGTGCATACTGCCAAGTTTGGTTTGTCATCTGGAGAGACAGGCAAGATTTTCGAAACGCTGAAAGGGGAGATGCTCTCATTTCATAAAATCAGCCACGACGCTCTCGATGGGGTTGTGGCATTGCAGGGTGCCATGACAAGATTTGGCGTTTCTGGAGGCGAAAGCACGAAGGCGCTCGATCACATGATAGGCTCAATGGGGATGGGCACCGGGGAGGCAAAGGCGTTTTCCTCAGACTTGGTTGGGCTTGGTCAAGCCTTCGGCACCCCGGCACGAACGTTTGCAGATTTCAACGCACACTTTGATACACTGGCAATTCATGGAAAGAACGCAGGAAAAGAATTTAAAAAACTGACAGGCATTTCAAAAGGCTTGGGTATGGAGATGGGAGAACTGATCTCTCTGACAGAACAATATAACACCCTCACCGGCGCCATGGCGGCTAGCGCTCAAATCAATGCAGTCTTGGGTGATCAATTGCTGGACGCCAACAAGATGTATGCCATGTCAGAGGGCGAGCGGATCATTGCAATGAAACAGGCGTATGATCAGTCTGGTAAAAACTTCGCTCAAATGGGTCGAGGTGCCAAGAATCAGATGATTGAGGCGTTCGGCTTGAAGAATGCCGCGCAGGCAAATAAATTCTTTAGCCAAACTACTGCTGCCGAGCTTGAAAAATTGGCAAAACAGGCAGAAGAAACAGGCAAACCAATTGGAGATCTGATCGACGCGGCTGATGACAATCTCGATGCGATGACCACATTTAAAACCGCTTTCTCCGATTTGGCAAAAGCCATGGCTCCGGTTGCGGAGGCAATTAGTTGGGTTGCAAAAGGGCTCGCATCACTCACACAGCAGATTGGACCGGTCGGGAGCCTTCTTGTAGCCTTCTTGGCTTTTAAAGCAGTGCCACTAATTTTTAGTCTCTTTGGTGCGCTACTGACGAAGACTGCGGCAAAAATTCCCGGCTACGCTGCGCTGAATAAACTTCTTGGAACGACTGGTCTCGAAGCCGGGGCAGGTCAGGCCAGCGCAGCCACTGGAACTACTTTGATGGGGCAGGCAGCTTCAATGTCTGCTGGTCAGATTGTAGCACTGGGGTTTGCAATCTTGTTGGTTGCCGCTGGTATCGCCCTTATTGTATTGTCTTTGGCAGTGCTTGCTTCCCAGATGAGTGAGATGTCCGGAGGGCAGATGGCAGCATTTGCCCTTGTTGTGGCAGCAATCGGGTTCGCCCTGTGGCTGGTAATCCCGGCTATCATGGCTTCCGCCGCCACCGCCGGAGCAGCCACGGTTCCATGGATGACATTTGGTAAAGCTGCCTTGCTCGTCGGCGTTGGAGTTGCCTTGGCAGGCTTGGGCATGTACTTGTTCGCGGCAGGTTTCCTAATGATTGCTGCGCAGATAGCAAACTTTGCATTGTTCGTTGGGCTGATGGCTGTGTTGGCATTGACCTCTTATTTGGTCGGCGCAGCCGGGGGTATTGTGCTGGTCGGCTTCCTTTTAATGGCAGCGGGCTTGATGGCTCTGGCGTTTGCATTGTTTTGGATTTCAACAGACGATCTCCAAGCACTTGGAGACATGATGATGGGGCTCGGAAAAGTCGCAGAATTCTCCGGCAAAGGTATATCTGAAATTGTTCCGACCGTCAAGAGCTTGATGTATGCACTGATGAGTTTGGGCTTTTGGCTCAAGGTCTCCGATGTCGAGGGCGAACTGTATTCGATGGGTCGGGCATTCCATGCGATGGGACGCGGCGCTTCATTGGGCGCAAGGTATCTTCCCACCTTTAATATTGGCTTAAAGGAAACCTTGACGATCACTGCTGGCATCGGACCTGCTCTCAAATTTGCCAATGATGAGCTTGAAAGATTTTTTGACCACTTTGGTGAAATGTTCGGTATGGCATTGGGTGTGTATGCGTTCGCAGATGCTTTGGATGAAATGGCATGGGGCGCGTACTGGCTCGGAGACGCTTTGGACAACATCAGCCCCGCACACGCAATTGCGTTTTCCACAATGATGGAAGAGGTGGGCGAAGTTTCTGATAAAATTGTAAAGATATCCCCCACCGCAATTGATAATGTCGGAGCGCTGGTGGAGCACGCAAACGATTACGCAGCATCCACTCGCGGCTCTTTCTTCTCTGGTGTGAGCGATGGCTTTGTGCGAATGCTGGAAGCTGCAAATGGTGCAGGCACCGCTGGACAAGGCGCGGCTGCTGTCGTCACGGACAACCGCCCGATAATTCTACAAGTAAATGAGCGAGAACTGGGACGCGCAGTTAAAGAAGCACACAATAAGCACAAGAAAATCACTGGGTGATAAAAAACTTATATTTGGGTGTTGTTAAAAATCAATCGGTGCCTAATTATTCTTAAGGAGATACAAAATTCTTATGGCGAAGTGCACTGATACAGAACCTACAACTACTGTGGAGAAGGTTGCCGAGGGCGTCCTTGATGGAATGGATCTCCTCGGGGGCGGCGCCTCCATCGATCACACAAGGTTCTTAGAACAGGATTATAAAATTGAATTTTATAGTCTTGCGACCCACATTCAGACAACCTTTAAAGCCTTTGTTAAGTCCTTTTCAGACACATACGAATGCCGCTGGGAATCAACAACCGGCGTGGGAAGAAACGACCCAATTCAGAGTTATCAGGGTACGGGTCGGAAGATATCCATTGAATGGGATGTGGTGGCTCACAGTGCAGAGGAAGCAAGAAAAAATTTAAAAAAATGTGAAGCTCTCATTAAATCGATGTATCCGGTGATGAGACCAGCAGGCGGCGTTGTCCGAGCTATCGAATCTCCACCTTATTTCAGATTTAAATTTGCCAACTTGGCTTCGGATAGAGGTGGCATGGGTCCTGTTGACAAGGATGGTTTGTTTGTGACTTGTGCTGGTATAGAATATGCTCCCGACTTTGATGCAGGGGTTTTTACTTCCCCTTGTGGAAACAATAATATATATCCAAAGCTTGTAAGCCTGAATGTTGAACTGACAGTTTTACATGATCACGATCTTGGCTTTGGCACAGGGGGATCGGACCACGGTGCATTTTCAGGATTTCCCTATGGTACTATTAAGGGCACTCCGCCAGATCTCGTGATGACTCAGCCCGAAGCGGCTCCAGCCACGCAGAGTGAGGAGGCAAACGCTGTGAATTCCGGAGCGTTGGGCACGCTGCCGGATGGCACTCCCATGACTGAAGCGCCCATGACGCCCGCCCCGGCCGCCGAGCAGCCACCGGATGGCACAGCCCCACCCGATGACACCACCGCCGCTAAGGCTAGTGAAGTTGGCGCCGATTCCGTGCTAAACCCGCCGGGTACCAATAGCGTTTTACAGTAGTGAGGATTAAAAAATGAGCAGATATACAGTTAGACAGATTTACAAAAGCATGCCAGCGATGTATACTGGCATGATGCGTGCACGCGGCATGACAACACAAAATGAGTATTTTGAAGGTCCTCGTTTCGATCAACCAACGCCAGAAGAATTAAAAAATATTGATCACATCGAGCATGTGTGGAAAATTGGTGATCGTTTTTATAAACTTGCAGACAAGCACTATGGAGACCCAACAGCATGGTGGATCATAGCGCTTTATAACGGCACCCCAACAGAGGGGCATGTCCGGACAGGAAATAAAATTTATATTCCTCAGCCCCCAAAGAGACTGATGGTATATTATGGGTTTTAAATAAATGAGCGAAGAAACAAAACCTTCAAGCGGCACCAAGCAGGTTAACGTTGTTAACGAAGATCGTGCGAAAGTCTACGAACAAGTCCGATCAGCTTGGGGCAGTGCAGGCGAGGGCGTGGCAAATAACGCCGAAGCCATGCGCGATGATGCCTCTGTAATGCGCCTGAACGAACAATGTTTTCTGATGGAAAATATTACTGCCTTCTCTCAGAAAGCCCCCCAGTCTTATCAAAATATAACTGTGTACACAGGAAGCCCACAGGAACTGCAAAAAAAATTAAATGCCGTGACCAATATGCGGACTTTCATGGAACTGACGCCATATCAGATGGCAGTGCTTGTTCCCGAGGTGGCAATATTTCTTGTAAAGGCAGACGCAGGACATCTGGCGGAGCATGAAAAATCAGGAAATGATGCGACGGTAAGGTCAAAAGACGTAAGAAAGGTGGAATTTGCCAACAGATTAAGAGCGGATATTATTGATGAGATAATGACGCCGCAGGGCTATGGTACCGTGAGAGCAGCTAGGTTGACAGAATTGTTTTATGAAACATCCGGAGACACCAATATCTCTGGTGGTGGGGACACCGGCGCCACGGATACACGAATATGTACAATGAAGTTTGCAGCAGAGTCGCTGGCTGCGTTGTCATATCGCCCCGACGTTAACAAGTCAGCATCTTTGTTTGACATGGTAATGTCTCCTACGGCAGACAAATCGTATGCAAATGGCTCTCTCAAGGTTTCCAATAAAAACTTTTTTATGGTAAGGGTTGCGTTTGGCTATCGTGTCCCACAAGGCTATCGTGACGTTTTTGCTGCCGGTCAGCTTGAGGCAATTAGAAAAGCCAAAACATATATGATCATGAACCAATCAAAGGTTCCCAAAATTTCTCTTAAGGAGGATGGTCAGGTCGAGGTTGAATTAAACTATCTGGCAAGAGTTGAGGTCGACCCCTTTAAGGGAACTGGCTTATTCGACGACAACACCCCTCCCAGAGGCTCGATGAACAACACTATAACTGCCACCATGAATGAAAGGAAGGAGAAGGAGGCAGGAAGGGCTGCGCAAGTTCAAAGGCAAATAGATGCCAAAACCGCAAGGAAGCGATATGCCGCATTGCTTACTGATATTTACAAGAACATGGATGAGAGTGACGTCAGCGATCTGTTTGGAGATGGCGTCCACGACGCGGTTGTGAAGGGATCTCAGGACGGCGGCGATCCCGAGGCGATTCTTGAGCATGCCAATCACAGTGATATTATTGCATGGGGTGGCGAGGGCGATAGCCAGTTGGAAACCACTGTCGAAGACAATATGGAATATATAGGACCCGACAACCCCAACCCCGAAATGCACCCACAATCAGGGCTTAAGAAGCCGCAATGGTCTGTGAAAGAAGCCATGCAAAAGCTAAGGGATGCAAAATCACTTGCCGAACAGTTCCAATCCACCACGGCAGAGGTTGCTCAAGGCGTAGCCGGAGACCGAATGGAGAAGTATTCTCGAACCATGAGGTGGTTATTGGCAAATAATAAAATTTATAGCATGCTTATTCCAAAAGAGGCGCTGGGGATTGAAACCACGCCCGCAAAAGCCTTCTATGATCCGAACTCCCCCGGTGGCATCAGCACATCCTACAACAAAATCAAGCGTACACGGCTTTCTCACTTAAGTGATGTCATGGCAACCGGCGGCGAAGAGGCACGCGCAAATCAGATTATTGGTGGCGGTACATCGTTAGATGAGAGGCAGGCGGAAAAGCACCTCCTCAACGCAGGATATTCACATGATGAGATCGACGAGATCCTCGATACCAAAGTGCACGCCCACGGGGTAGACCGCATCACCTTCCACCAAGACTTCGTTGAAAAACATAAAAAACTGCACGAGAAGAAGCGAGCCGTCGAGAAGGAGTATGTTAATAACCAAGAGGGAGCTAACAAGAGAAAAGTCGATGTGGCGAACACCGAAGTGCAAAATACAGGCAGCAGCCATCAACAACAGGTTCAGAGCACCCAAGAAACAATCGCAAAGAACACGGCGGCAAAGGCTAACGTATCATCTGAAGATGTCGAAAAGATAAAAAGCGACTTGGCAACCTCCATTAACGGCACAGGTGCCTCGACCGGGTTTGTTGAAATGGACGACGCCCAGAAGAATGTTAAAATACATTATACATATTTTGGCAACTTGATCGAAGCCGTGGTCCATCGCTTGGGTACCAGAATGGACGGATCCATATCTAATCCCAAGTTGCTTTTAGGCGTACTTGATTATAGAGATCCGGACAACCTAAACGTTGTTAAAAGCGTGCCTTTGACCGATATCCCGATTTCAATTAGCATGTATCGTTGGTGGCTTATGAAGTTCATGGTGGATCCGATGATTGACTATTCTACCATCGATCAGTTTATCGACAGCATAGTTAAAGATCTCTTATACCAGATCATGGGCGGCGACGCAAATGGGTGCTTTACTGGCACTGGGGTTGTTAGCGCGACAGGACAACAGGGCGTGATGACCCGCGGGATTGAGGCACTTGGCGCACAAGGCGGCATCAATCGGCTCGCAAAATTTGATGGCGGTCGTTTTGGCACTGAATCGCTTAATGAAATTGTGCCACCCGATCCGGATTATTCATTCGACGCAGAAAAAAAGACTTACCATTATATTGTAATGAGTGCTTTGTTTTTTACGGAAGATAATATAAAGGTTGGAAATGTTAGAGCGAGAACTCCCGAGACCGACGAGGCACAGGGAAAATATTGGGTTTCGGTGCGTTCTGACAAGGGTCCGGTGCACTCCGTATCATTTGAGGAAATGGACACAAAAGACGATGACGTCGCCCGCGCCGCAAACGATGAAGTCGCTGCTCGCTATGGAATCGGAGGAGGCTTATTTACTCTATATAAAGTCAATGTTAAGATGATGGGCAATGGTCTTTTTAAACTTGGTTCAGACTTTTTCTTGAACACTGGCACGATTGGAGATCTCCCTTCCGAAGAACTTGCGGAAGCACTGGGGTTTGGTGGAGACTATCAGGTTAACAAAATTACGGGAACTATCAACGAGGCTGGCTGGGTGACAGAAATACAGGGATATCCGAAAGCCAGAACAAAGGAACAAACAAGGCGCTTTGAGGCTTTCATTAAGAAACAAACGGCAGAGCAGGGCTTGTGGAGCAAGGACGTGAGGGGCTTGGATGAAATGGATCCCTCCGAGATCACGACCCCGGACAACCCAAATCTTACTCGACCAAACCATAGGTTCGGGAGAGGCGTAAAGAAGAGCACCCGCTATTTCTAGATAAGGAGGATCTATGGCTTTTGAACACTTAACATATTTTGCTTTGGCTTCTAACGGCATGGATGCTCGCATGGCGTTTGAATACCGTCGTTTCTGGAAGGAGCACATGAAGGAAGACAACGCACCACTCAACCAGACTGCTGATTTGTGGTACGACAAGAACCTTCATGGAAAATTGAACCACGATGGGGACATTGTTCACCTTTCTGAGACAAATCTGAAAACTTATAAGTCCATTTCTGGGGACTTGGTAGAGGGCGTTGATTTTGTTGTCGACGCTTTCACCGACCTGCAAAAACATTTTTTATCTGCACGCGCCACGAGCATGTTGAATACAAATTCGGGCAAAGAAGATATTGTTAATATGCAGGCTCATTTTGGTTGGACCAGTGTGCACACAGCCTACAACTCATATTTAAAAGACATGTATAATGTGCTGGTTTCTGACTGGTTTTCGAAAAACATTACTGGGCGCTGCTTGCAGACGAGATCTCATACGATAAGGGATTTGCCGTCATACACAAAGGCTGTTTTGGAGTTGCTGATTGAGAATAATGGGAGAGCGTTCTTAAGCAAGAGTGCTTTCATTTGTTCTAATTTTCTTTCCCCCATGGCTAGCGGTCTTTGCATTGAGATAACAAAGCGCGGACAGCATCACAGCGATCCGGATAAGAGTACATGGATTAACGATCCAAACTTTCAATTTTATAAAAGTTCCGCACAGAATCATGGCTTCATGCTTGACGGCAATGCCCCATGGAGATTAATAGCAGATATCAACCATCCCGTCATGCAGACCTATATGGAGACCTATGGCGTCACCGCAGAGAACCTTTTTCAAAAGTATTATTATCAAACCTTTAGGTATGATATCGATGAACTCAAGGATTGGTTTGCAGGGTCTTATCACGCATATGCTCAGGCATACCCCGTGTTTGCTTTGCCTCAAACCACAACTGTGGCAGGGCTCCCGGTGACCAGACCCAGACTCGTTTCCCGATGGAAAGCGCACGAGCCCTCCGACAAAAGCATTACTTCAAAAGAGATCTCTGACTTTTACGTGGCGCCACAGGGAGATGAATATTGGCTGGAGCTTTATTACTTTATTCGTCTCAGAGAGCTTGGCGTTCCGCTAGAACCAACAAAGTTTAATCGCACGGTTAAAAAAATAATTCAAGTTTATAAGCATTTTGGACTTGACAAAGCTCAGGAATATGTTAGTATGTTAATTAAGAATACTAGAACAGAATTTTTGAGCAAACGTCGTTGATTTTTCAAATATTAGATACAAAAAAAGAATGTGCTGGAATATACGCTTCGGGTGAGATTATCCGAGATTGCACGCCAGACGGCTTAACTGCAACTTGGAAGTACACAACACACTTTGATTTGCCTGTCAAGTATGCCAGCTTATATTGTGCTGGTAAGTCTATCGGTGAGGCATGCCCTCCTGAAAAAATGGAGAGTTGGCAGGCATTGAATGGAAAGCTTCAAAATTGTCTTAATGCCTGCAACGTCGCCAAGGTAGATCTAGAACAAAATTGTTTTTACGATCTGGTACCGCAGAAATTCTTGCTGGAATACTGCGAGCTTCGGAATCAAATTACCGAACATGTTATCAACAACTATGAAAAGCCACAAAATTATGATTTTTTGCTTGACTTGGTGCGGATGTTGGCACACATTAAAGAACAGCCTTTAAACATTGATCCGTCTTTTCTTAGCGAATACATGGCGCTCCCTCGCGCTCGCATGCTTTATAAAAAACTCATCAAGAAAGACACACATCGTGTTGACTATCTCCCATTCAAATCAAAGACCGGGCGACTTACAACGAGCAAGAGTAGCTTCCCCATATTAACCTTGGATAAAGTTTTTCGCCCTGTAATAAAGCCCACCAACGATTATTTTGTGGAACTTGATTTTAATGCCGCAGAGCTTCGCACCCTTCTTGCTCTTTCTGGAAAGGAGCAGCCGAGCATCGATATTCACGATTGGAATGTTGAGAATGTTTATCGGGGTCTGCTAACAAGGGACGAAGCTAAAAAAAGAATATTTGCTTGGTTGTATAATCCGGCTTCAAAAGACTATCTTTCTGGGAGAGCTTATGACCGCGACGAAATTTTAAAGAAACATTTTGATGGCAACAGAGTAACAACTGTTTTTGGCAGGAATATTCCCGCCGATAACCATCACGCATTAAATTATATTATTCAAAGCACAACAAGCGATTTGCTCTTAAAAAGGGCAATCGAAACTGGTAAAATACTACATAACCGTAAATCCACTGTGGCTTTTTTGCTGCATGATTCGCTGGTTATTGACTTTGCCAAGAGTGACACCAGCTTGCTGGACGAGATTGTGGAAACATTTGGCAATACGGATCTTGGGCGGTATGTCACGAACATTTCAGTTGGCAAAAACTTTGGGGCGATGAAGAGGTATAATAAATGAGCAGTGTTATTGGATTGGGAGAGGTTGGGTCCGCTGTTGCCAATGAATTTAAAAAATATCCTCCGTATACTGTTTATACCATCACAGTGGGGGACAAGAGGACTTATGGCAAAAAAACGTATATTAAGAAGCAGAAGACTGCGGAAAAATATGAAGAGAAGTGTCCTTCGCTTAAAAACTTTTTAAAAAATGTGAAGGGAGACGTTTTATTTATTGTCGACGGAGCAGAACTTGCCTCGGCAGCATCTTTAAGGATTTTATCACACATAAAACAGTGTAACATTACTATTCTCTATGTCAAGTCTGAAACAAAATTTCTTTCAGCAGAAGAAAAAATGAATGAAGCAACTGTTCGAGGCGTCTTACAAGAGTATGCGAGATCCGCTGTGTTTGAAAAAATAATATTAGTCGATGTTCCCATCATTGCAAATACGCTTTCTGGTTTAACTGTAAAAAATTATCATTCTAAAATTAGAGAATCGCTGGCTTCAACTCTTCACATGGTGGAGGTGTTTTCTCGCTCGAAGCCTGCCTTGGGTAGCGAAAAGGCACCACACCCAGCCGCTCGATTGGTGACTGTTGGGCATATGGACATGAAAACGGGAAAAGAAAATTTGTTTTTTCCGCTTGACTATCCGCGAGAAAGGTGTTATTATTATGCTATTAACGAAGACAAACTGGAGAATGATTCTAGTTTACTGGACAAAATTAATGAGCAGGTCTCAGCGGCAGCACATGACAACATGGATGTATCTTATGGGATATACTCAACTCAATATGAGAAAGACTATGTGTATGTTGTGTCTCGCAGTTCGGCAATACAAAATTAAAAAAGTGCTTGACAAAAGAAATATACTGTGCTACAGTGTAAACTAGAAACTTGGAAGATTAGCTGAGTTTACTTTAACAACTAGGAGAAAAGCCAATGGCTATTGATTTGAAGAAAATGCAGGAGAGAAAGTTCGCCCTCGATAATCGAGGTGGTTCAAGATCTCAAAAGAACGGGTTTTGGAAGCCACAGGATGGCGAGCAGACCATCCGAATTATTCCGACTGCGGATGGAGATCCGTTCAAGGATTATTGGTTCCACTATAATGTGGGCAAGAACTCTGGGTTTATGTGTCCGAAGAAGAACTACGGGGAGGACTGTCCTGTCTGCGATTTCGCAAGCCAGCTTTGGCGAGAGGACAACGAAGGAAGCAAGAAGATGGCAAAGTCCCTTTTTGCACGCCAGCGTTTCTTCTCTCCTGTAATGGTTCGTGGGGAAGAGGCGCAAGGAGTGCGTGTCTGGGGCTACGGCAAGATGGCGTACGAAACGCTTCTTAATTTGGTACTCAATCCAGAGTATGGAGATATTACCGACACTGAGGCTGGTACAGACTTGGTTATGGTATACGGTAAGCCTCCGGGCGGTCAGTTCCCGCTGACAAAGCTCACCCCTAAGCGCTCAACTTCACAGTTCTGTGAGGATGTTACGCCGGAGCGATGCAAAGAGCTTCTGGATGGTATTCCAAACTTCGAAGACCTGTTTGATCGCAAGACTTCAGCAGAGGTGAAAGCCCTTTTGGATGAGTTCTTGCTTTCTGACGAGGATGCCGAATCAGCCTCAACAGAGACTGTTAAGTATGCCTCGTCAAACAAGACAACTTCAGAGGCAAATTCTGTTTCTGATGCGTTTGATGAATTGTTGGGCAGTTAGTCCATTCCCACAGGGAGGCACAGGGTTATCAGGTGTCTTGTTATTTTACTATAAAAAGGATTTAAACCATGAGTAAAGCAGAAAACGGACAGAGCGTTAAGGTGCATTACAAGGGTACTCTGAGCGATGGCACGATATTTGACAGTTCGCGTGATCGAGGAGAAACCTTGGATTTTGAGTTAGGGGGAGGCGATCTTCTTCCTGATTTTGAGGGTGCTGTTATCGGAATGGAGGTAGGCGAGGTGAAGTCGTTTACTATTGCGGAGGGTTATGGCGCTCATCAACAAGATGCAGTGGTGCCAGTGCCAAGAGCAGCCTTTCCGGAAGATTTTGAGTTTACCATCGGGCAGACTGTTGGGGGTACTAGTGCCTCTGGTCAGCCCATCCGGGCAGTTGTTACAGAGGTTGGCGACGAACAAGTCACCTTGGACCACAACCACCCCTTGGCGGGTAAAGACCTCAATTTTGAAGTCGAGCTTGTAGAAGTTTCTTAAGAACAACTCCTTCGATCCCCACAGGAAGGCACAGGGCTATCAGGTGCCTTAATTTATATTAATGGGAGACAGAGACATGGCAAGACCAAAATCAGGAAAAACAAAAGTCGGCAAGTTGAGCATTGCCGATATGCGAGCGTTAATTAATAAGAAGGCTGGTATCAATGTGGCTCACAATCTCGCAGAGGATAACCCGACAGAGGTCAATGATTGGATCCCAACCGGCTCTCGCTGGCTAGATAGTATTATTTGTCGTGGGCAGTTGGCGGGGATCCCGGTTGGAAAAATCTCTGAGATCGCTGGATTGGAATCCACGGGTAAGTCTTTTTTGGCAGCACAGGTCGCAGCCAACGCTCAGAAGAAGGGCATCGATGTAATTTATTTTGATTCCGAATCAGCCATCGATCCAGAGTTTCTGGCACGCGGAGGTTGTGATGTTGATCGCGTACTATATGTACAGGCTCAATCAGTAGAGTTTGTTTTGGAGACCATTGAAGATCTCTTGGAGACAAATGAAAACCGAATGCTTTTTATTTGGGATTCATTGGCACTCACTCCATCTACAACAGATGTTGAGGGGGACTTCAACCCCTTGTCTTCCATGGCAGTAAAGCCGAGGATTTTATCAAAGGGGATGTCAAAGCTCACTGTGCCGATTGCGAACAGCCAATCAACATTTCTGGTTCTTAATCAGCTTAAGACTAATATCACTAGCAATATTGCAGAAGCTATGACGACGCCATACTTCACCCCCGGTGGAAAGGCGATGCACTATGCGTATTCGCTCCGCATCTGGCTTACAGGGCGCAAGGCTAAGAATGCATTTGTTATGGATGATCGTGGTTTCCGCATTGGTTCAGAGGTCAAAGCTAAGATTCAGAAATCTCGCTTTGGAACACAAGGTCGCCAGAGTGCATTTAAAATTCTTTGGGGTGAAGAGGTTGGAGTTCAAGACGAGGAAAGTTGGCTGGACGCAATCAAGGGCTCTGATAATTTAAAGAATGCCGGTGCTTGGTTCCAGTTGGTATATGAAGATGGCTCGGTTGATAAATTTCAAACGGCTCATTGGATGGACAAGCTACAAGATGAGAAATTTAAAAGCCGAGTGTTACAAATTATGGATGAAGAGGTTATCCTAAAGTTTGATAAGCGACTGGGCGAAGCGTCAGATTTTTATGGCGACGATGAGGAGACGGAAGATGAAAAATAAATTAATTTTTGGTGGAACAACATTGGCTTTTTTGCTTTTGATGGCAATTACCAATAAGACAGCACACGCTAGCTCTTGTGAATCCCGCCCCGAGCCTCTTCGATGGAACGTCGGCTCAGCCGAATATATTGCTTCATGGCATGTTGGTGAGGCTCCAAGAATATATTTTAATGTAGGACCGTTTGATCACAGAAGGTCGATTATTGTTGCAGAGTTTGACGTGCGCTTTAATGTGTGGTTGTTTCATAGCTACGTCGACGACGGCTTCATCAAGGATGTGCATCGTCACTGGCGCCGTCACCGCCGGCACTACCGACGGTGTATGGGATATTCCGCAGAATACTATTATAAGCCATATTATCCTCATTATAATTATAGATGGTTTAAGCGCCAGCATCGGTATAGAAAATACGCACGCCCACATGCCCACGGAAACCTTTATCACCCCCATGTCTCACCGCCCTACAGCTACGGGCACCACCACAATGTAATGCCGCAGCAGAATCAGAAGCCTAGACGAAAGCTGTCCCCTCACCGCCGGCATCAAAATAATAGCTCGGCGAATGCACAGCCAAATCATCAAAAGCCGAAGCGGCATCATCAAAAGCGAAAGAAGCGGCGCAACAAAAGACAGCACCGCCGCTAAAAAGTGCTTGACTTTTCCTGTTGCCTACTGTATAGTGTTAAACATGAACATCAACGAACTCGGCGGAAGAAAACGCCGCTATGTAGATTTGGCAAGACGCATCGCACAACAAAGTACATATGGTAATGTAAAGCACGGAGCAGTTCTAATCAAAGGAGGCTCCGTGCTTAATGTTGCGTGTAACAAAGAGAATCATTGTGGCTTTGGCAATCGCTTTCGAGAGCGTAGCACGGGTCACGCAACGTTGCACGCGGAGTTGGGATGCGTGTTAAACCTTGACCGCAGCGTAACGAACGGAGCGGAGGTATTTGTTGTGCGTGTCAATAGAAAGGGCGAATACAGGATGTCAAAACCCTGCCCAATGTGTCAATCTGCCCTTGAACATGTGGGCATAAATAAGGTATACTATTCCACAAGCGACAACACCTTGGAGACTATGAGACTATGAATATTTTTGCTATTGAAAAAAACAAGCACGGCGGCATTGACTGGGTAATGTCTGCTCGTTCGCAGGATAACTACCGAGTTGTCAAGATGATACTGGAATCCTGTCAGATGTTGTCAACCGCCATCAATGAGCTATCAGGCACCACTGACGCCCCTTATCGCACCACCCACAAGCACCACCCGTCCACCAAATGGGTTATGCAGTCATCAGACAATTTTTGTATGCTGGTTGTACATTGTGCGGAGATGCTTGACGAGTATGAGCGTCGCTTTAATAAGGTGCACAAGTGTCGGGCTGTCCTCCACCGCATCCAAGAGTTGTTTGACCCGTCCCTGTTCCCGTCCAGCGAACCCACTCGCCTGCCGTTGGCTATGCCGCCAGAGTTTCACACAGATGACATTGTAGAGTCTTACCGTCGTTTCTATGCTAGCAAGCCTCGTATGCGATATCCCGCAGATAAGGTGCCAAGTTGGTTTGCCGAGTATCGCGGCGACAAAGAATATCAGGTGGTGTAAGGATGCCAAGAGTACTAATCATTGACGCCCTCAATATGTATTTCAGGGCATACATCGTAGACCCCAGCCTATCTACTAACGGTCAACCCATCGGCGGCACCAAGGGCTTTCTTAAGATCTTGCAGAAGCTAGTGCGAGAGACCAAGCCTGATCAGATTGTGATTGCATGGGATGGAGCAGGCGGATCCCAGCGCCGCAAGAGCATAGATAAGAATTATAAAGAAGGGCGCAAGCCAATCCGCCTCAATCGCCAAATTCGCAACCTCTCTGAAAATGAGGAGGTGGAGAATAAGGTCTGGCAACAAACCCGCTTGGTAGAATACCTAAACTGTATGCCCGTATGCCAAGTGATGCTTCCAGCGATTGAAGCCGATGATGTTATTGCCTACGTTGTGGGTATGTCATCGCTCAAGGGCTGGCAGAAGGTCATTGTGTCAAGCGACAAAGACTTCTATCAGTTGTGCGACGACGAGACTGTGTTACATAGACCAATCCAGAAGGCGACGCTGAACAAACTTCGCATCATAGAAGACCACGGGATCCACCCACTGAACTTTGCTCTTGCTCGCGCTGTTGCGGGAGATAAGAGTGACAACCTTAAAGGTGTTGGCGGTGTGGGATTGGCTACAATATCCAAACGGTTCCCGTTCTTGGCAGAAGAGAAGTCCTATACAATTGACGAGCTAGTTGATTATTGCGACGACTGTGAAAATAAATTAAAAGTACACCATAACATCCTCGACGGACGTGGTATAATAGAAAAGAACTACAGATTGATGCAGCTTTACTCACCGAGTATCTCGCCTCAATCCAAGAAGATTATTAGGCACACGGTTGAGGAGGCGGCTCTGGAGTTTAATAAGACAGAGATGCTGAAGATGATGAACACAGACGGGTTTGGAGTGTTTGACTGGACAAGCCTGTTTCAGACGATGCGGCGAATTGTGGCTGCGGAGGTAGCGGATGGCGCGTAGCGAAAACGCAGATTTTTCAAAGTTTGGCAAGGCATTTCAAGAGGGGTTGGCTCAGCTTATTATGGAGGACCGCCCCTTCGCAGATCAGATTCAGGAGGTCCTGTCAATAGACTTTTTTGAATTAAAATATTTGCAAGCCTTTACCAAAAAGGTTTTTGATTTTAAGGTCAAGTACGATGTGCACCCATCAAAGGATGCGATGCTATCAGTGCTCCGAGCGGAACTTGATGACGAAAACCCAGCTACCCAAAAACAAACCCGAGATTTCTTTGCAAGAATTTATAAATCTGAGATCGAGGTCGGCGGAGAAAAATATATTAAAGAGACAGCCCTTGACTTTTGCAGAAAGCAAAAGCTCAAAGAGGCTATGATCAAATCAGTAGGGCTGCTAGAGGCGTCATCGTTTGATGAGATCAGTTCAGTGATCAACGAGGCTTTGAAGCTAGGCTCCAACACAGATTTTGGTTATGACTACATGGCTGATTTTGAAGAGCGGTTTTTGCTCAAGGCTCGCGACCCCATCAGCACAGGCTGGCAAATCATTGACGACCACTGCAAAGGTGGGTTGGGGATTGGAGAGCTTGGTGTAGTCATCGCCCCGACCGGAGCAGGGAAGTCAATGGTCTTGGTACATCTTGGAGCCGAGGCTTTAAAACAGGGCAAGACTGTGGTACACTATACACTAGAGTTGGCGCCCACAGTCATTGCTAATCGGTATGATAGCTGCATAACGGGCATTCCACTCCCGCAGCTTTTTGGTTGCAAAGAAGGTATTTACGAGACGGTAAAAGAATTGGACGGGCAATTAATAATTAAAGAGTATCCAACCAAGTCAGCTTCGCCGAATGTAATTCGTAATCATCTGGAAAGGTTGCAGCAACGGGACATCAAACCGGATTTAATTATTGTGGATTATGCCGATTTGCTGCGCCCAAACGTAATAAGAAAAGAAAAAAGACACGAGTTGGAGACTATTTATGAAGACATCAGAGGTATAGCACAGGAGTTTAAATGCCCGTGTTATACCGCATCGCAAACCAACAGGTCTGGATTGAACGCAGAAGTAATTACCATGGAAGCCATCTCCGAAGCATTCAATAAGTGCTTTGTGGCAGATTTTATTTTCTCCGTCTCCAGAACAGTTGAAGATAAAAATACAAATGGGGGCAGGGTCTTTCTAGCTAAGAATAGGAATGGTCCTGATGGAATTATCTACCCTATTTTTATGGATACGGCGAGAGTTAAAATAAAAGTGTTGCCACCAGATGGCACCACGATTGAGCAGGCTGTCGCACAGTCGACTGCCGAACAGGGAAAGCAGTTACGAGAGAAATACAAGGAATTTAGGAAGAAATAAAATGACACTGGATACAGCCCGAGAGAGAACTTTAAAATATTTTGACGGAGATGAGCTAGCAGCTAATGTCTTTCTAACAAAATACGCCCTTAAGAACAAGATGGGGGAAGTGCAAGAGCAAACTCCAGACGTGATGCATGACCGTTTGGCAAAACAGTTTGCAAGGATGGAAGAAAAATTTGGTGGCAACCGCCAGTTGTCGTATGAGGAAATTCGTAAATCGTTTGACGGCTTCAAGTGCATCGTTCCACAGGGATCAGTAATGTTTGGCTGTGGCAATGATTATGTTCACGCATCGCTTTCCAACTGCGTCGTGGTATCTTCTCCGGAAGACAATATGTCATCTATCGTCGAGACCGGCAAAGACCTAGCAAACCTCTTTAAGCGCCGCTGTGGCGTCGGCGTTGATATCTCAGAACTACGCCCAGAAAACACACCAGTTAATAATTCTGCTGGCACCACCACAGGAGCTTGGTCGTTCGCAGATTTTTATTCTTATGTGTGCCGGATGGTTGGGCAAAATGGTCGCCGCGGAGCACTGATGATTTCAATGGACGTTAGACATCCAGATATCGAACAGTTTGTGACGATGAAGCATGACTTATCAAAGGTCACCGGAGCAAACGTTTCAGTAAAACTGAGTGATGATTTCATGCATGCGGTTGATTCTAATGCAGACTTTCTTTTGCGCTACCCGGTTGATTCTGAACCAGACGAGGCGGTTAACTTTACGAAGACCATCCGCGCTCGTGACTTGTGGGAAAAGATTGTCGAGAGCGCCACCAAGACAGCCGAACCGGGATTGTTGATGTGGGACAATATTAAAAAGAACCTTCCAGCCGAGTGTTATGCTGATGTTGGATTTCAGACCATCTCCACTAACCCCTGTGCAGAGATCCCCCTGTCATCTCACGATAGCTGTCGTCTGATTTCCATTAATTTAAAAAACTTTGTCAAGAAGCCATTCACCAAGGGCGCATATTTTGATTATGAAGATTTTGGCAAGAATGTTACTATGGCAATGCGCCTGTCTGATGACTTGGTTGAATTGGAAGCAGAGCAACTGGCAAAGATAATTAAAATTGCCGATACCAAGGACGAAAAGAAGCTTTGGACAAAGCTGCGCAAAGCCTGCCTTGAGGGTCGCCGTACAGGTCTGGGCACGCACGGCTTGGCTGATGCTGTTGCTCGCTTGTGCATGCGTTATGATTCTGATGAAAGTGTCGTCGAGATTGACAAGATTTATGGTACTCTAAGAGACAAAGCCTATGAAGAGAGTGCGCGCTTAGCCCAAGAAAGGGGTTCTTTTCCAGTGTTTGATTGGGAAAAAGAAAAGAATAATGCCTTTATCCGCCGCCTGCCAAAGCGTATCCAAAAAATGATCGCTGAGGCTGGTCGACGCAATATCTCTATTTTGACAAACGCCCCGACGGGCAGCGTATCGATCTTGTCACAAACCAGTTCCGGCTTAGAGCCGGTGTTCCGCAATTCGTATGTGCGACGTCGCAAGCTGAACCACAACGAGCAAGGCATTGAACCAGACTTTGTTGACGACTTGGGGGATCGCTGGGTGGAGTATAAAGTTTTTCACCACAACGTCGAAGAATGGACCAAACATCATTCTGGCGCCGGTACTGAATTGCCTGATTTCTTTGTAGAAAGCGACCAAATCGATTGGACACGTCGAGTTAAAATTCAGGCGGCAATTCAAAAGAATATTGATCATGCGATTAGTTCCACGATCAACCTTCCGGAAAATACTTCTCCTGATGTTGTTGCCGATCTTTATATGAGAGGCTGGAAAGAGGGGCTCAAAGGCATTACTGTATACGTTGATGGCAGTCGTACCGGCGTACTGGTCACTGGCAAAGAGGACACGTCTGACACGTTCCCTCAAAACGGTGCGCCACATAGACCCGAGGTTGTTGATTGCGACATTCACCACACCACAATCAAGGGCGAAAAGTGGACTGTCCTCGTTGGTATTTATGAGGGTCGACCCTATGAGGTGCTCGGGGGGTTGTCTAATTTAATTGAAATTCCGAAGCGGCACACCGAGGGTCGTTTAACAAAGCACAGGTTTAAGACAAGGACCAACCGATATGACTTGACATTTGGTGTAGATGATGATACGACAGTGGTAAGAGACATCGTTCGCGTATTTGATAATCCAAACGAGTCTGCGTTTACACGAATGATTTCTCTTGCCTTGAGGCATGGTGCCCCACCGCGCCTTTTGGTGGAACAACTACAAAAAGATAAGGACAGTGATATGTTTAGCTTTGCTAGATGCGTTGCTAGAATTCTTAAGAATTATATCCAAGACGGAGAGCCTGCCGGGGACAGGGATTGTCCTGAGTGCAGCGCAGAAGATGGGCTGGTCTACCAAGATGGTTGCGTGGCTTGCCGTCAGTGTGGTTATGCAAAATGTGGATAAAAACACTTGACAAATAAACAAATAAGGCTTATACTAGTCTTATAACTTTCAAAAGGAGTGACTTAATGTCTAATAACAATAACGAGTATCAGGAAAAGGAAAATCGCATTACAAACTATATTAAGTCTTTGTCGACTATCGAAGATGCCATGGAACCCTACAAGGAACAGAAGCGAGCCTTGAAGGGAAACTATGTCGAGAACGGATGGCTTTCAAAAGAGGAAATCAGTATGGCTGTCAAGGCATACCGCATGGTCAAGGATGACACGGATGTTGATCAGTTGTTGGACTTCTACTCACATGTGCAGAAGACTTGCAAATGATTATTAAACCCCAAAATAGGCACTTGTTGGTGGAAGTTCTGGAATCCGATCAGGGCGATAAGCCGACAATTCTGGTACCAGAAGACTACACTGTAAGGGCTGCGAACGAATATCAGTTGGTTCGTATATTGGCAACAGCGCCTGATTCGTCTCTTTTTGAGGTGGGTCAGTGCGCTGTTGTTGAGGGTCATATGATTAAGAGCGTCGGCGTGGGCTCTTCCCCGCACCAACTAGTATTGGAAAACTACGTTCTTGCGCTAGTGGAAGATGAGGCAGTATAATGAAATTGTCGTTGGGCATAGCCTAGCGGCGGTCGCATATGCGTACCTTAATGCCGCGCCTCTTATAATTAATAAGCAAGGTGCGTCGCCATTTTTATTTGATTTCTTTGAACAGGGGTTCGATTTAGCTCCGTTCTTGACTCCACCCGTCACCTATGATATGGTTTCTAATGTCGGTATAAAAACCGTTGGAGCGTCGAAGTCAGATTTGTGGGAGAAGATTGTTTTTTCATTAGCTGTCTCTGGTCGTCTGCCTGTTTCTGATAAAGCAAAATCGATAAGAGTGGATGCAGAAACTAAATCGCTGGTAGTTATTATCGGGGGATCGGCAGTGAAATATGGCTACCAAAAATTGCGCATATTTAATAGTGACGTCATACAGGGGCTCAATCTAGCTGAACCGCCAGAATCTGAAACGGTCAGAGTATTCGACTGGTTTAACGTTCGAACGGGCTGTTGTCACGAATATGATCACTTGCGCAGCGATGATGACTTAGTGAGTGAAATATATTTTTATCCATCCCCGAGAGCAGGAACAAAAAACCACAATATTAAAGATTTGGTTGCGGTTTCTTTTTTGAGCGCGGATCAATTAAACGATGTTGAATATTCAGATGTCGCTGCGCGATTTAAGATTTTAAATATGATGAAGACTGCTGGCATTCGGGGCGCCAGAAACGGGCGCGACCAAAAAAAGCCAGAAAGATATAAGTATTACGCTGTGAGGATTGAAGCAACCGAGCGTCAGGTCGAGCAGATCAAAACAGGCAGTTATTCGAGCCGATGTGGTGTGATTTTCGATCATCGCAACGAAGAAGAAGTTATATTAGAACACCCATTCAATGAAAATCATAGTTATAAAACTCTCCACCAGCTAATTAGGGGGTAAGGTGCAGGAAGCACAGGAGGATAATACTATGAGTGGCATCGGAGGAGTGTCGGGCGCAGGAGGCGCATCAGCGGCTGGAGGAGCAGGAGCCGCCGCAGGAGCAGGAGCAGGGGCAGGAGCCGCTGCTGCTGGTGGAGTATCGCATGCGGGAGGGGTTGAATCTGCTGGCTCTACCGAAGGGGGTACCGGCGAGGCGTTAAAGCCGTTGGACTCTGGAGAACATGTTGCACCACCGGGTGAGCCGAATGGAAACATGAATACGATGAACTTTATCGAACTTCATAATACTTCGGTCACACAGGTGAACGAGGTGCAGGAAAGCGGAGAGATTGATTGGAAGAAGCTGATCGAAATGATGATAGCAATTAAACTATTACAAGAGATGGGTAAAAGTCAACAGTGAAAGTGACAGAAATCAAAAATATTCCATTTTTAAATTTGATACCAGAAGAGCACCGCCGCTGGGTTGCACAAGAGATAGAGTTTGAAGAGCCAGAGCCGGAAGAAGAGTACGGAGAACTGCCCGCCATTCAGGACGGCGAACTTATATTATATGATCGTTGTGGCAGAATTAAAAAGTTAAAAAAAATGTCTCGTCTTATAAATATAATTTGACTTTCGTGTTTTAGTCTGTTATTATACTCTTATGTCCTTACACAAAAGCTCAATCAGCGAAAAGACGTTTCATTTGGCTGGCATCGTTCCAGTTGCAGGTCAGCCGCTAGATTTTGAGTTCCCTTGGCACGATTCTTTAATGCCAATCGCGCCAAACTATTTGGCAATAGAGAGAGCCGTGGTTGAATGTGCATGGGCTGGTTGCGAAACGATTTGGATTGTGTGCAATGACGATATGCAGCCGCTCATTCGCCACCGCCTCGGAGATTATATTTACGATCCTGTGACCATGGGCAGGAACTACGGCATCAAACCAACTGACGAAAGAAAGCCAATAACAATTTACTACACACCAATACACCCAAAAGACCGACAAAAGAGAGACTGCTTGGCTTGGAGCGTATTGTATGGTGCTCAGGTTGCTTTTGATACGTCTAAGCAAATAAGTCGTTGGGTTGCGCCAGATAGATACTATGTTGCTTTCCCGTATGGAGTTTACGAGCCCGAGATATTAAGAGAGTACCGTAAAGAAATCTCTAGTCGCCGCGATTTTTGTCTGGCTCATAAGGACAAGACCGTGAGAGATGGTGAATATTTGGGATTTACTTTCGAGGCAGACGCCCACAAAGAATTTGTAAAAGTGGTTCGTTCCGGTACAGGAGATAAAGTACCGGGTCGACATCGCCCCGGCGAAATCCCCACTGAAAGGCTACCTTTGCATAAAAAATGGTCAGCGAGGTTTTTTTCTCTTGACAAAGTTTTTGAATCTGTTATGGTAGAGAAGGCTGTTACAGCGGAAGTCAAATGGTATCACAAAATCGATAGCTGGAAACTGTTTTGTGATTATGCCGCTAGCGGCAATTCATTAACGCGACCGGCAAAATGTATACTCTCTTATAGAGAGTGGAACCCAATAGGAGTTGATAATAATGAGTGAAAGAACCGTATCTAATATCCCTTTTGTAGGGCTTCATGCCCATAGTGGATTGTCGTTGTTTGATGGTCTGGGATACCCACAAGATCATATGGATTTTGCATATCAGAACGGCAGCGACGCGCTAGCCTTGACTGATCACGGGCATATGAATGGACTATCATACCAAGTTCTTCATGCAAAAAAAATGAAAGCCGCGGGAAAAGAATTTAAGCCAATCTTTGGAGTGGAAGCATACTTCCTTCCATCTGTGCCCAAGTGGAAAGCTGCATATGAAGAGTCTAAAGAAGCTAAAAAGAAGCAGAAGAAAAGCGGTCTTGTCATCGAGGATGAGAACGCGAGCAAGAGTGCCAAGAGCCTTTTGAATAAAAGGAACCATCTTATTTTGTTGGCAATGGACCAAACAGGTTTGAACAACATATTTAAGCTCATATCGGAGAGCTATGATGGTACAAACTTTTATCGGTATCCTCGCGTTGATTATGATATGCTCGCTGCTCACAGTGAGGGTGTTATTGCCACGTCTGCTTGCCTTGGCGGTGTGTATGCTGGGAATTATTGGGATAATAAAGATGATGGTCCTGATGCTATCATGGATGCAATGAGGCTGACCACTGAGAAGATGCAAAACATCTTTGGAGATCGGTGGTATGGAGAGCTTCAATGGAATAACATCCCAGAACAACACGAGCTAAATAAATATATTATTCAGGTAGCCACAGAATCCGGCGTGGAATTGGTTTCCACAGCCGACAGTCATTATCCAACGCCGGAAGCTTGGCGAGATCGAGAACTATACAAGCGTTTAGGCTGGCTCGGTAAAGGGGGCATGCCCAGTTGGATGAGCACAGAGCTTCCAGATGGCGTTGAGGAAATTGGCTACGAACTGTATCCCAAAAATGGGGATGAGATGTGGGAGTCATATAAAAGTTATTCTGCGATGGCGGGTCAGGAATATGATGATGATCTCGTGAGAGCGTCTATTACTCGCACCCATGACATTGCCCACAATCGTATTGAGTGCTTCATGCCAGACGACACAGTTCGTCTACCAGACTTTGTTGTACCAGAAGGGAAGACTGCGGAAAAGGCATTGAGGGAGTTTTGCGTCACCGGTCTCCGCGAGTATATGAAAGCGGATGACCCCAAACTACCGGAGTATATTGAACGACTCAAGTACGAGTTGGATGTCATTGAAGATCGTGGTTTCACAAAATACTTTTTGACAATGAAGACCATCGCAGACAAGGCTCTGGAGAGGCAGCTTGTAGGAGCCGGTCGCGGCTCCGCTGCTGGGTCGCTAGTGTCCTTCTTGATTGGTATCACGCAGGTCGATCCACTTAAATATAACCTACTCTTTGAGAGGTTTATGCGGAAGGACCAAACCGACTATCCTGATATCGATTATGATGTTTCGGATCCTATGGATCTTAAGGAGCAGCTTATCGGGGAGTGGGGCGACGGCACGGTTGTGCCAATCTCAAACTTCAATACCTTGAAGCTTCGCTCTCTGATCAAAGATATTGCAAAGCTATACGAGGTGCCGTTCACAGAGGTTAATCCAGTGACGGCGCGAATGATTAACGAAGCCACGCCAGAGGCGAAGAAGAAGCACGGTATTAAGGCTGGAGTTTATGTACCAACCTTTGATGAGGTGGTTGAGTTCTCGCCAACGCTTCAAGGGTTCTTTGATAAGTATCCAGACATCAAGACGCACATTGAAGCACTGCACGGGCAGGTACGCAGTGTGAGCCGCCATGCTGGAGGCGTTGTGGTAGGAGAGAATCTTGACAAGTGGATGCCGCTGATTAATAGCGGAGGTATTCGTCAAACCCCATGGTCAGAGGGTCAGAATGTCCGACACTTGGAGCCGCTAGGGTTTATTAAATTTGATATCCTTGGCTTGGCTTCTCTGCGAATGATGGAGGGAGCTATCAAACACATCCTCCGACGCCACAAAGGTATCGCAGATCCAACCTTCGCACAGGTTAAAGAATATTACGATGAGTATCTTCATCCAGATAAAATAAATTTTGATGACCAAGCCATCTACGAGAAGATCTTTCACAAGGGCAAGTGGGCTGGCGTCTTTCAGTTTACAGAGAAAGGAGCCCAGACATTCTGTCAGAAAGCCAAGCCGACAAGCATCATTGATATCTCGGCTATCACTTCCATCTTCCGTCCCGGTCCCTTGAGTGCCAACGTCCACGAATTATATGTGGAAGCGAAGAGTAATCCAGACGAGATTGATTATGGGCACGAGATCATCAGGGAAGTGACAGAGGAAACATATGGGTTCCTCATCTTCCAAGAGCAGATTGCCTTGCTAGCACATAGGCTAGGCAAGGACCTGACGCTGGACGAAGGAAACATGCTCCGCAAACTTCTAACCAAAAAAGGGACGGGCTCTACTGATGCCAAGAAAATTAAAATCTACAACAAATTCATCGAAGGTTGTACTGATAAAGGACTTTCAAAAAGCTTCGCCGAGGGGCTCTGGGAGAAGTTCGAATACTTCTCGGGATACGGTTTTAATAAGTCCCACGCTGTTAGCTACAGCATTCTTAGTTATCAGTGCGCCCATCTTCTGTATCACTATCCTTCAGAGTGGATGGCAGCGTTTCTTGACAAGGAACCAGAAGCCAGAAAAGAAGCGGCAATCAATGTAGCCAAGTCACAGGGCTTTACAATTGCGCCGCTGAACGTTAACACATCTGGAACTGTGTGGGAAATCTCAGATGATGGCAGCACTCTAATCCAGCCGCTAACTTCGGTCAAGGGCTTGGGCGACGCAGCCATTGAGCAGATCATTAGCCATCGCCCATTCAACACTATTGAGGAACTGTTGTTTAGTGAGGAGATTGTATATTCCAAATTAAATAAAAAAGCACTGGACGTTCTTGTGCGAGCGCAGGCTCTGAATGCGTTGGTTGATGATCGCTTCTCTGGGCTTAAGCATTTCTGGTCAGCAGCGGTTGTGGATCGCCCGAAGACCAGAAAGAAGCTGAACGAGAACATTGAAGTATATCAGCCGGAAGGAGACTTCACTGACGAGGAGAAAATTGAATACCTCGTCAACCTCACGGGTGTCTTTCCGTTTGCATTGGTCATGGATGATTATATCCAAGAACAACTGGCAGACCACTGTGTTCCACCACTGGGGGACTGGGACCATGACATCGGAGTGGCTTGGTTTATTCCCCGAGAGGTGGTAGAGAAGAAAACCCGCAAGGGTAGGACGTACTGGCTGGTAAAGGTTGTTGATTCGACCAGTAAAAATACCACTATCAAGTGCTGGGCAGTTGATCCGAAGAAAGATGTGGTCCACCTCAATAGACCATATATGGCTCGGCTCGACCACAGCGATGACTGGGGGTTTAGTACACGATCAGTGAGATATAATTTTAAACTTCTAGGATGATGTGGTAAGATGAACAAAGAAAAAAAAGAAAAAGAGATGTATATGATTATAGAATCTTTATCTGATCGAATTGAAACTGTCACTGCGCGTGTCTGTAGTGATGATCGTAAAGAATATCACATTAGTATGATGAGGCTGGAAGCATCGCGCCTCTTGGAACTTCTTGGCGCCGAGGAGATTGAGGCTGATGGCGACGGTATCTTAGGCACTGCCCGTGAAAATTTCAAGAAAGTGGAACAACTGATTGCCAAACATGGTTTAATTAAAGCATTGCAACTTCTTCAACCCTCAAACAAAAGGAGAAAGTAGATGAACCTTAAAGTTAATTTGTTACGAGAAGGCGCAAAGCCGCCACAACGAGCATACGCCACGGACGCCGGGGCTGATGTTTTCTTCTGTCCAGATTCAAAAAGCTTAAGTAATTGTCGCATGGGAGAGGGAGAGGACGTGTGGGTCTCCCCACGAACATCTTGTGTTATTCCAACCGGCATCAAGGTGGAAGTACCAGAGGGATATATGCTGGAGGTTAAAAACAAGTCAGGCATCGCCTCAAAGCGACAACTGGTTGTTGGCGCATGTGTGATTGATTCCGGCTATGACGGCGAGGTATTTATTAATTTGCACAATATTGGAAATTCAACGCAGGTTGTTAAACCGGGGGATAAACTAGCCCAAGTGGTTCTGGTACCAGTCAACACTTGTGGGTTTGAAGTTGTGGCTGGGGAAATCAATAACAACACAGAGCGTGGAACCGGCGGGTTTGGCTCAACGGGTGAGAGATGAGCCAAAAAAGAAAAATAAACAGACGCCAACAACAGCGCGACAAGAAGAGAGTGCAAAAAGAAATGACCCAGAAGATGGGAATGTTTGAACGCATGCCTGACGAGTGTAGCGCCTGTGAAGAGTCTTTTGATAAGCAAAATCGTGAACAGGTTATGAGTTGGAATGTGGTTGTAAGAGAAGAAGAGAAAATCGTACGCCTATATTGTCCTGCCTGCTGGGGCAAGGCTAAAGAACTAATAAAGGAGATGAAGGATGCTATACCAAGAAACACTGACGTATGACGACGTGCTGCTAGTGCCGCAGTACTCGGATATTGAGAGCAGAACGGAAATTAACATATCCAATCATTTGGATAAAAATATAAAGCTGGAAGTGCCAATTATATCCAGTCCAATGGATACGGTTACCGAAAGCTCCATGGCAATTGCCATATCAGAACTGGGTGGTCTTGGAATTATCCACCGCTATAACTCTATCGAAGAGCAGGTCGCTATGGTAGACGCCGCCTTGCGCGACCCCGGTTGCCGCATCGTAGGCGCCGCAATCGGCGTCACCGGAGATTATGAAGAACGTGCCGCAGCATTGTTTGAGGCTGGGGCAGATGTTATTTGTCTAGACGTTGCCCACGGACATCACTTGTTGATGAAGAATGCCTTGCGACGACTGACGTCCACACTCCCCTCTGCTGCCCACATTATGGCGGGAAATGTAGCCACCAAGACGGGCTATGAAGCCCTTGTTGACTGGGGCGCTCGTTCTGTTCGGTGCAATATTGGCGGTGGGTCTATTTGTTCTACTCGCATTCAGACCGGTCATGGGATCCCCGGACTGCAAACTATTTTTGAATGCGCGTCTGCCGGATTGGACATTCCGATTATTGCCGACGGTGGAATTAAAAATTCTGGTGACATTGCGAAAGCACTTGGAGCAGGCGCCGATTTTGTAATGCTTGGTTCACTCTTGGCGGGAACAGATGAAGCCCCCGGCATAACTTATATTAACGCATCTGGTAGAGAATCTAAGATGTACCGAGGCATGGCTAGCCATGGTGCACAAAAGGACTGGCGCGGCAGGTTGACCTCTGCGCCAGAAGGTGTCACTTCACAGATCCCATACAAGGGCGACGTGGCTACTGTTTTGCGTAATCTGACCATGGGTGTGCGTAGTGGGTTTTCGTATACTGGCGCCCGCACCCTGCCAGAATTTCAAGCAAGGGCAAAGTTTGTCAAGCAAACTGGCGCCAGCCAGACTGAAAGCACGGCGCATATTTTGAGAGGTGAATAGGTGGCAGAATATGGACATAATAAAAAAAAGGTTGTCTTCTACTCGACAGACAAAGCGCATGCAGACATGAAGGTACGCCTGAAGTATGATGGCTTGACGCAGAGCAGCTTTTTTCGAGGAATTGTGAATGGATATATTAATAAAGATCCAGCTATCAGCGACTTCATCGATAGACTTAAAGAAAACCTGTCGACACAGGGCGCGTCAAAGCGCCAACAGTCTAATCGGTTGATACAGGAAGGAGAAGAAGTGTCATCTAAATTTGGCTTGGGAGATACTGAGGTAGAGGATATATTTGACATTATACAAAAGGAGCACCCAGAACTATGAGCGAGAAAGCGTTGTCAAAGAAGAGCATACCCGAGTGTTCAAAAAAATGTGCAGAGTTGGGGGTCTCTTGTCCGGTCAAAGATTGCCGGGAATGGATTGATTTCGAGGAAGATTATAATTGTACATCCATAGCTATAGCCAAACACAGCAATATGACGCTACGAGAAGTAGCTGATCGGCTGCATGTAAGTTTCGTACGAATAAAACAAATAGAGGACAAAACACTTGAAAAAATCCATAGATCTCTCGCAAGAGAACTAGGGGTTAGAAAAGATGATCTACCCCAGTTTATTTTAGATTGCTATAAGGATTAAGCAATGGCAAAAACTTTGTTATAGATTGGCATTTATCTATTACAACGAACTATTTATTTGAGAAACACTATTGTCTAAGGAGATAATGTAATGAGCAATAACAGACTTGATGAAGGCACAATTCGCCGCTTTATGGGGCTCGCTGGGCTCCAGCCCTTGGGCGAAGGCTTTCTTGATCGCATCGATCCACTTGAGGAGATGCCAGAGGAAGAAGATACCATGGCACCAGAAGCCGATCCTGCCGCCGAAGAAGCACCTCCCGCAGAGGATATGGGCATCGATGATGCTGAGGCTCCAGCCGATCCTGCTGCTGCTGATGCGGCTGCTGAGATTGCACAGGACGTCGCCAATGCGGTTGCTGATGCAATGACTGACGCGCTGGGCAAGCACGGCGTGACTGTTGATGCTGGCGCTGGCGAAGGCGCCGCGCTGGGCGCTGAAGAGGATCCTATGGCTGACATGGGAGAGCCCGAGGCAGAGGCTGCACCTGAAGAGATGCCCCCCGTCGATGACGAGGCACCGCTTGAGGAGACAGCCGCCGATGACGACACCTTAACGAAGCTTGAATCTTCCGACGTAGAGTTGGTTGATGATGAGAAGGTCGTACAAGAGGTCGCCCGTCGTGTTGCCGCACGTCTTCTTCGCACTGCCAATAAGCAGTAAGGACACTCTCTTTAGGTGCTTAGCCGCAGAGGGTAATTGTGAGTAAGGTACAATATAGCGAAGCGGATCTTGAATTTAGGTTTCACAAACTTGTTTTTTATATAAAAAAACAAATACCTAAGTTTCGATTGCGCAGCAAGAAAGATAGTACCCTCATGCAATTACTGGCTGTGGCTTTGTTTTTTAATAAAGACTTTTTAGATAAGTACGTCACTACTTTATATCCCGAAGTTTATGTGCCCAATTTACCATGGGAACGTGCTGCCGCCTCGCGCATATCCATCTTGGCGCACGAGTATGTTCACCTAAAAGATCGCAAGCGCATGGGTTGGCTGTTTAATATTTTATATCTTTCGCCGCAAATATTCTCCTTGCTTGCCCTCGGGGCAGTTTGGAATGTTTGGTGGCTGCTGGCTCTCTTGTTCTTGTTGCCCCTGCCCAGTCCGGGTCGAGCGTGGTTAGAGTTCCGTGCATACAAGGTGTCTATAGCGCTGCACTGGCAGTTGACTGGTCACCGAATAAATCTTTTTTGGCTTCAAGCTCAATTCACCAAGTCCAATTATTATTGGATGTGGCCATTTAAAAAAATGATAGAAAAGCATATGCTAAAGGCGGCGGAAAATGTGGAATCTGGCAATTTTTTGTCGCCTGAAATTTCAGAGATTTTAGAAGTAATAAAATAGGAGTAAGTTATGGGTTCAGAAGCATTGTGGTTTTTTGGAGGCGCGTTAACGTTTCAAATTCTATCTCGGCTATTTCGAGCTAGCCAGCTTGTAAAAATGTCGATAGAGGTGGGGGCATCTTTGATGGTCTTGGTGTCTAGCGTACATGATGATGTAGAGAATGCGGTCAATTTAAAGCATAAAAATATGGAAAACAGCGTAAAAGACGAAGATTTAAAACTACTTAAAGAGGTAGACAGCGCTGCTTTACAAGTTTGGCGAGAGTCAATAATTTATAAATTTAAGAGCGCCTTGCCTAAACCGGTTAGCGACATATTTGCCTTTCAAGACTGGAATGGTGCCATGAGGTTTATGAGGAAATACACACGAAAGGGGTAAGCAACGATGGGAAAAACTAGTTTAAAAGAAATAAAAGAACTCATTAAAGAAGAAGTTCAGAAATCACGACACAGTATACTACTGGAATCTCCAGAGATGCTCGATGAAAAGAGCATTTTAAAGAACAAATACCCGTTCAAGGCAATTTATATCTTTGGACCGGCAGGGTCGGGAAAATCATATATTGCTGGAAACTTGCTAGGAATTCCGACAGACTTTGTTGTCTCTAACCCCGATGAGCGGATTGAAGCGGTGTTCCCCGCTTTCGGTGTCAGTATGAAGTTCGTTAACTCTAATGACGGCGACGATGCCGATTTGGAAAAGATCCAGCAGACATCGCGTAAAATTTTACAGAGAGCCACAAAAGCCCATACAGCAAATTTGGTTGGCATCGCAAATCCCATTCTGTTTGACACCACTGGAGAGAAGGTGCCTAAGATGGTTAATCGTATTAAGAATTTGACCAAATTGGGATATGACGTCGCAGTCTTTATGATAAATGTCCCAACACAAGCCTCTGTTGAGCGTGACGCTCGCAGAAAACGAGTTGTTGGAGCAGAAAGAACAGCGGGTATCTCACAAGCCTATCAAAAGGACGTCGTACAGTCTCAGGGATATCTTAAGGCTCTTGCTGACAATGAACATGTGACCATTTTATCTGATGTCTACAATAATATTTTTGATCTGAATACCGGAGATCTCTTGACAAAACCAACGGTTATCACACCAGATATGCTTCCGGATGATCTAAACCCCGAGAAAAACCCCGAAGCGTTTGCCAACGAGAAAGCCAAGATAGAGCAAGCCGTCAGCAGTCTTCAACAGTGGGTCAACACTCCGGTGGAAAATCCGGGCGGTCAAACAGTGCTCAAAGGTATGCGGACTCTGGTTAAAAAATCTGGGGGCAAATTGGGTCAAAATTTAAATGACATTGTTGTGGCAACACGAAACGAAGAATTTCAAGATCCAGACATCCTCGCTGCGGCTGAACACCTTGGATCACTCGGAGGTGTTAAGAGAACAATCAGGCGTTCTCAAGCAGCCGCCCCGCTGGTCAAGACCCGGCATCAGCGGGTCGACCCGGAGACAGGGGAAACCTATACGGCACATAAGTCTCGCCAACATGGGGAAATTGACACTATTCGCGGAATGACACAAAAAGAAGCATTAAATTACGATAATTTGGTCGATTTAGTTCGCGACGTCTTAATTAAAGGTGATGGATGATTATAGAGGATATACGGTCAGGACAGCGCGAAGGGAACTTATAAGAGCCTTCGTGCGCACAGATGACATTATTTTTAAGAAAGGCAACGTCTACTATGGCGGCAAAACCTTTGTCATCAACTCTATTATCAATTGGTGCTTAAATCAACGTGCAAAAAAGTTTTTTTCCTTGACAGAGATGCGCTACTATGTTACATTGATACAAAGATATATTGATGATGAAATCGATTTGTGGTGGGATGGAAGATCCCTTAACATTCGAACGAAGAAATAAAGGAGACAGCATGGAAGCGACAGCATGGAAAGAAGATTACTACGCAGACGGGCATCGTTATCGCCTGCAAGTTAATAATGTATCAGACGGCAGGTCGGTTCGGAAATTGCGCAGCGCCGTGAGCGACTGGCAAGAGTCTGGTTCAGGCTGGAACCCGGCTAGTAAATCTGAAGTGCTTATATTTTCAAAAGAATTTGACACCGAGCAAGAATGGTTGAAATGGGCTAAACATTTTCCATATAAACTGGTAGAATTGAATCGAAAAGGAAATCCTAAGCGAACAAAGCTTGGGCTTGATGCTCAAAAGAGAAAGGGGCAATAGTTTTGAAAAATTACCTTGCTGGAAAGAAGAAGAAGGCGAAGGCAGAAGAAAAGCCAAAAGAAGAGGCGGATGAGGCTTCGGCGGAATCGGTCCTTGCCTCACTGTTGATGGAAGCCGCCGAGACAGACGACAAGCCAAAAACCCAAATGATCAGCATGTACGGCGAAGTCGAAGAAGAAAAGATTGGCGAAATAGCATATGCTCTTCGAGTGCTTAGTTCTTTAAATGTTCAGAAGAAAGACGAACATGCTCGCAAGGAAAAAGATGGCGACTGTGAGCCGGATACGGTGGAGTTGATCTTGTCCACTCACGGTGGCTCTGCTGCTGATATGTTCTCGCTATACGACACCATCCGCTGGTGCCGCTCAGAGGGCACTCCAATCGCCACAACCGGCATTGGAAAGATTATGTCAGCCGGGGTCCTCCTAATGGCTGCTGGCTCCAAGGGCAGGCGAAAGATCGGAGAGAACTGTCGCGTGATGCTCCACGGTGTTGCCTCTGGGCACGTTGGTCAGATTCATAACTTGGAGAACGAGTTGGATGAAGCCAAGTGGACGCAGGATCGATATATCAAGGCACTCGTTAAAGAAACCAATATGACCGCTGCCTACATCAAGAAGTTGTTTGATCGTCGTCAGAATGTCTACCTCACGGCTGAAGAAGCCGTTGAGTTAGGTATCGCTGACGAGGTGTTTTAATAGCGGAAATGACTAATTATACCTGAATGTGAGGGTTTAAGCTATGGCGAAAAAGATCAGTGTGTTCCGCGAGCACGATGCAAAATATTTTAAAGATTATCTTGTTGACATCATCCGAGAGGTGATCCGCGAGGAAGAAGAGCCATCACCACCGCCGCAAGATGAGCAGCCCCCGGAGAGCGATAATAAGAACAGCGAAGGCTCAGAAGGTCCACTCGGATCCTTGGAGCAGAATGAAATCCTCACACAGTTTATAAATTTTCTTAAAGAGAAATTTCCAAATATCGACATTAAGAAAGTGACACACGCAAAGACAGAGCTTCCCGGTATCGTATTAACAAACACGGGTCCACGCCCCATTCGCGGCAAGGCATGGCAAGATTTTTCTGATTTTGCTGGCGATAAACTCAAAATCGAGCCCACTAGAGAGGAAGAGGGAAATATCATTAGTGCAAAGATTGTTTCTCCGACAGGTGCCGCTGTGCAGGTTGCGTTAGCACAGGGATCCGCCATCGGAGCGAAGGTGGCAAACCGTGGCGACGTCGCCGAGGGGATATTGTCAGCAGCATTGGCTGCGAGATTTAGTAATACTGATGACATGGTTCCTATAACAAAAGATACAGTAATTCAGGTTTTAGAAAAGTTGAACAAACAGTCTGGAGAGGAAGGGAAAAAGACAATTAAGAAAACTCTTGTTTTCAACCCCGTTCCAAGCCCTGACGGTTCTGCAACCGATCAGGTAACTCTGACAGTGGGACTGTCAAGAAACAACTTTACAGATCTCATGAACCCGGAGAAGCGAGACAGTGTTGATGACCTTTTCGATTCAGCCGTCGCATATGCGAATTCAAATAGGGTACTAGATCAGACACTAGAGTGGTATGTCAACAATGTTGAAAATAAAATACATGTGTTGGCTGATGGCACAAGCGATCAAAAGGGTACCAAGGTCGATGTACGGGTTATCAACAACGGGGAAGATGTGAGCATTGGGAAGATCTCCCTTAAAGCCGGAGCGACCGAACAGCTTGGACAGATCGGTCGAACGTGGGAACAACTATCTGGCTTGTTTTCTCTTCTTTTCGGTGCCGATATCGGCGAAAAACACAGGGAAGACTGGGAGAAGGCAGTCGATCCCGCAACAAACCCCAACATCGGCATTAAAAACAAGGGAAGCCTCTCTATCCGCAACGCCGCCACTCCGGTGTACCAAGAAGCAGAGAAGGCAATTCAGCAAAAGCTGGCTGGTGATGATCCCGAGGCAGAAAAGCAATTCTTATCTCAGTTTGCCGCAGGCATCCGTGCACAGGCTGTGCTAAAGGAAAAGGGCGTTGAATTAATTCATCTTTCTCATAGAGACTTTAAAGTGTTGGATTTTTATGATACACTTGACGATGTGATTGCCAATAAGGTTAATTTTGCTGCGAAGTTAGTGTTAACACCAACGGGCACTCCATATCTTTATATCTTTGACGCGAATATGGGCTCTGAACCCAATAAGAAAAACACTTTGATTAGCGTACGTCCAAAGATTGAGTATGAGGGCAAGGGGGCTATTCGACATTATGTGGAGAAAAAACCATATTTGGTTGAATTGATTTCTATCAAGCCGCAAGAAAGAAAAACAACAAGGAAATAGGTGAAACTTTGAGCAAAGTATATAGTTCCGATGAAGATCTTCAAAAGAGGATCTTGAACGGTGTCAACAAACTGGCAGACAACGTTGCCAGCACCCTTGGTCCCAAGGGGAGAAACGTTATCCTTCATCAGAAGGGCAAACGACCAATCATTACAAAGGACGGTGTTACAGTCGCCGAGTTCATTGACTTGGACGATCCCGTGGAGAATGCCGCTGTGCAAATCTTGAGGCAAGCCTCGCAGATGACCAATCTGGTCGCTGGCGATGGCACCACCACAGCCACAGTGTTGGCGCGAGCTATTCTGCTGGAGGCGCAGAAGCATATTGCCGCCGGGGCTAGCCCGGTGGAAGTGAAGCGCGGGATTGATAATGCCACCGGACAGCTTGTAGCGGAATTGAAAGAGATGGCACATCCCATTTCTAGCATCGAGGACATTGAAAGCATCGCCACGATTTCAGCAAACGGGGATGCTGTTATCGGCAAGATGATTGCAACGGCTGTTGATCAGGTTGGAAAGAACGGCGCTATTACAGTGGAAGAGGCTCGCTCTATGGAATCCAGCCTTGATGTTCAAGAGGGTTTCCGTTTCGATGGTGGATATTTTTCCAACCAGTTTGTTACCGATGAACGCCGCGCTGTGGCAAATCACAACGATGCCTTGGTACTTGTAACAGATTATAAAATTTCTACTGTTGATGAGATGATGCCGATATTGGAGTTGATTGCCCGTGAGGCACGACCGCTGGTGATTGTGGCTGAGGAAGTCGAAGGGCAAGCCCTCGCTGCCCTGATCATGAATAGTGTTCGTGGCACGCTCAAGGTTATGGCGGTGAAAGCTCCACAGTATGGAGAAGAACGCCGAAACCTTCTTAAAGATCTCGCCTTGTCGATTGGTGCTACCTTCGTTAGCCGAGAATCCGGGTTAAAACTGCGGGACACAAAGCTAGAACATATGGGTGAAGTCAAGTCCGTGGAGTCTTCGAAATTCAACACAACTTTTGTGGGAGGGTCAGGAGACCCAGACGAGGTTGATAAAAGAATTGAAATTCTTAAGGCAGAGCTAGCTAGCACAGATGATATGCATGCCTGCACTCGCGTTCAAGAGCGTATTACACGACTAGCGTCCGGTGTTGCAATCGTGCGCGTCGGCGCACCCACGGAGGTGGAGATGATCGAGAAGAAGCATCGTGTGGAAGATGCCTTGGAGGCTGTTCGTGCCGCTCGCCAGCAGGGCGTAGTGCCCGGTGGCGGCGCCGCCTTACTACGAGCGCGGGGCAACGTTAAGATACAGGTCACGAACCCTGATCAGGGTCATGGCGTGAAGGCAGTGTTTAATGCGCTGGATGCGCCAATTAGACAGATGGCAGAGAACGCCGGGATGTCAGCCGATCTTACTTTGGGAAGGGTGATGGAGGCTCAGAATAAAAACACGACTGTCGCAGTGGGATTTAATTTTGGTTCCGGAAAGCTGGAGGATTTGTACGAATCGGGGGTTATTGATCCGGTTAAGGTAACTATCAACGCTTTACAAAATGCTGCCTCCGCAGCTTCTACTCTCTTGACAACGAATTGCGCTGTCATCGAAGTTGAATAGACAGGGGGCATACTATTTAGTGTATCCAAGGAGAGGCGCCATAGCATGTCAGACAACCCTACCCATATAAAGAGAAAGCTGGACCCAACAATAACAGCGCACATCTTAGATCTCACAAATAAGATTGACATATTGATCGAATCACACAGGGTATTAACTGAAAGTGTCGACAAGATCAAAGAGGCAATTTACCACCCAGACGAGGGGATTTACTCCCGCATTCGTGAAGTGGAGCGAGAGGTTATTAAAGACGGCGATATCCGAATTGCTAAGCTTGAAGAAACGATGGAAGCCGTAAAGAGGCTTCAGTGGCTGGTTATTGGTTCTGGTACCGCAGCTATTATAAGTGTTATTTTTAGAACTTTCGTTATGAATGGATAAAAAATAAAGCTTGACTCCCCGATGAAGTCCCTATATACTAATAGACAGGTTGACAAGGAAAATAAAAAAAATGCAAAAAGAAGCGTTTTTTCCTTGACAAATAGGTAGAATGCTGCTATTCTACTTATGTATTGATGGTTGATAGGGAGACCAATGAGCTACTACCGAAATTATCGTCGCAACAGTTACCCGCCAGTGGAGCGCGTGACGGATGAGACTATCGCCCCTCGGCTTAAGACTTTGCTTGAAAACGGCAATGTTCCGGCAAACACTGTTGACTTTCTTCAATCGCTCGTTGAGGCGAACGAGAAGTATTCAGGCTTGACCTCTCGTCAAGCTGATGCTCTCAAGAAGGTTGAGCAGCGTTTTTCTACTGAAGCTATCGCCCACCGCAAGGCTTGGGCTGGTGAATATAGTGAAGAGCGCCGAGCCGCGGCTAAGATTTGTGCTGAGTACTACCTCGCCAATCCTCCCTACTATCGTGACCTTGCGGAAAAGGTCTTGAACGATCCAGAATTCGTTCCTACTGAACGTCAATGGCGTGCTTTGTGTGAAAACAAGTATGCAAAGAAGGTCCTCGTGGCTACTCGCGCCGAACCTAAGTACCCTGTTGGGTCTATGGTTATGGGACGCGCCAATGCTGGACGTCAGGTTCAAAATCGCCTCTTGGTTGTTATTGAAACCGACGCAGAGCCTGTGACTAAGGCTGCGAAGGGAACTAAGGTCTATCGCGTGCTCCCCGTGGGAAGTCCGTCGACCCTACTTGTTGAAGAGCGCGACATTAAAAAGTCGAAAAAAGCAGCGTAAGGAAAAGATTTGTCAGAAGCAAACAAAAGAGTAAGAATAACCTATACGGTGGAGATGGAAGAGGTGCCATCGAGGATTGCGGGGCTTTTAAGAGAGGCAGAAAAGGACGCAGAAGCTCTTGTAAGACAGTTATCCGATGCGGCATCACATCTAGATTCAGATGACAATGCGAACAAGGCGATTGTCGTACTTGAGCATGTACGCCAAGGAATGATGAAGGTTGATCTTCGCCTAGACGATTGTCAAAATTTGCTCGTTGGATATCAATCAGCGACCGCAGAGTTTAATAAAATAAACTTGGATCCCCAGTCAGAAGAGATCGCTGAAGGGGTGCCCGATGAATAGCGCAGAGCTTAAGAAGGGGGCGCTAGTGTATATTCCGGCAGGCGCTAGGCTTTTGCAATTTGAAGACGGAAGAAAGTTGCCCACCAGATATTGTCATATTCAAAAGCCTACAAACGTTTTGTTTTTGCTTGCCGGTATGAAATATTGTGATGTTATTTACGGAGGTGAGAGGTGGGCTGTGGAACGAAGAGATATATATCCAATGAAGGTAGAAAAAAATGAATAACGTTAAATTGACAGAAGTGGTTTCAAAGAGGTCTCTTGCAAACGAAGGTACCGCTGCCGTGAAGGAGACATACACGTTGCGCGAGGTTTATATCAATCCTGAGCATGTTGTGTGCATGCGCACAGACAATCTGATGAAGCGCCGACTAGCTGAAAATTTGCTGCCGAATGATTTGGATGATCGTCAGGAATTTACAAAGATTTATATTAACCGCGGTCATGCTGGGTTGGACATCACTGTCGTGGGGTCTCCAAGCATTATCCAAAATAAAATGTTTGAAACTGCGAAACAGGTTAAAAGAGAAATATTAAAGGGTTAGTTTACTATGGCAATGTACTTTCATGTGTTTGGAAAAAAGCGCTGTAAATACTGCACAAAAGCAGTAAAACTTTTGCAGTCAAAAAAACTAGATTATGTGGTGTCTTACTTAGATCATGCACCAGCCTCCTTAAACGAGTTGAAGCGTGGTGTTGATTGGAAAACCGTGCCAATTGTCTTGGAGGTATTGAATGACACCTCTGTGTTTGTTGGCGGCTTTACTGAATTGGAGAAATACCTAGATGGGTCGTACGAGAAAAAAGAAGAGGGTCGCGGAGAAGGTACCGATAACGGCTGAGCCGATTCCTTGCGAACTTCGTTCAATATCAGAATATCCGAGCCTGCTTCCATCATGGAATCCGGACAAGTTTCGAAAGGGTCGTTATGCGGGTAGTGCTTATTCATCAACGCACAAAAAAGAATATGCAGTAATTGTATATATCGACGGTGAGTTCGAGCCTCTTCGCTCGCAGGGCATGCTTGATGAGGAAATATTGGCGGGATGCATTGCAACGTTGAACAAAGCGCCTCCAAGAAAGAAGTATGCGAAAAAAGCACCAAAGGCACCGTATGGAGATCTTCGTATTCTTCAGTGGCAAGCAAAAGAATATTCCGCCACTGGAAAGCTGTCTTATGTTGTCGTATTAGGCACCAATCAGAAAAAAAACAAAAACTTTTGGGGCGTCGGATTGGGGAAAAAGTAGATGGAAGATCGCGGATTTCTTTTGCCGAAACCACAGTGCGAAAAGCTTTTTCGAGAAACAAGCACGCGCATGATGCTTGTTAGATCTCACCTTCATGAATATTCTGATTTAAAGAAAAAAGAAAATCAGGATATATTAAGGATCCTTTGCGAATTATTTGTTAGCCTCGATGGGCTGGCTGAAATATTGAAGCTGGCAAAGTCTGGTCCAACTCAATCTCACGAGGGCGAGGACCACTATGTGATCACCGAGGAGGAGGGGTTCATCCTCCAGTCCCTATTTCTTCCCACCATCATGGAATTAAAAAATCGCGCCGATTTGTACGGACTGAGCTTGACGATTAATTAGTATGGATTCTGTTAACGAAAGGTTTAAAGACTTTGCAAAGTCTCACTGCTGGCAGTACGAGATGCGCATTCGTAATTTAGAGGACGATATGTTAGCAGCGGGGCTTTGCGAGTACTCGGCTGCGCAGCTTCGCATCGACGACTTCGTTTTTGAGCATATATCAAAGGAAGACAAGGAACAGTGCCAAGAGATTAAGCGGTTTATTGAACGACACGAGTGGCTTGGAAAACTAAGCCAAAGAAGCACACATCGGTTTACAGCGAGGCTTAAGAACGGCACCCTCGCAGGCGTTGTTATTATGGCAACTCCAAATGCTTTTTCGAATCTACTGGGAAGGGAGAACCGGGACAAGGAAAAGTTGATTTCACGGGGGGCTTGTATTTCGTGGGCTCCTAAAAATCTTGCCTCTTGGCTCATTATGAATTCTATAAAGTGGATGGTCAAGAACACAGAATTCAGGTACTTCACCGCGTACTCAGACCCGGAAGCCAAAGAACTCGGCACAATATATCAAGCGTGCAACTTTTATTATTTAGGGCAAACTAGCGGCACTACACATCAATATCTTGATCCCATTCGCCCAGAGAAGGGCTGGTTTAGTGATCGTGATTTCAGAAAGAAGTCAAAATATTTTAAATATGCTGAGGCAATAGGGATCACTAGAGACACTTGGAAGGGTTGGATGAAAAAGTATTCTCCAGACTGGGAGAAGGTCCCGCCAGATATTAAAATAAAAATTAAAGAACAAGAGCGGATTTACCGAGACAGTTGTAAGAAAAGAAAGGTGCCAGCCAAGCACAAGTATTGTTATATCTTAGGTCAAACGAAGTCTGAAACAGCACGCCTAAAAAATATTTTTGCAGAAAAAAGTCCAGATAAGGCAAACCTACCTTATCCGAAAAATAGAGGAAAATGAAGGGGTGCTTTAACCGGCGCTCCTTTTTGCATTTTGCTGTAAAACAGACTATTTATCTTACATAGGAGCATGCTTTAATGAACACACTGACCAAACAAGATTTAGAAAAACTTATACTTGAAGAGATTGATAAGATGGCTACGACCTCACCAACAATAAATGAGGAATCCGCCGAAACTCCCTTGCCACAGGAAGAGACAGATCCAACACAGCAATACGTTGATTGGATCGTCGCTATCAACGAAGCTTCACGCGAAGCCATCCAAGAAATTGAGGGTGGTACTGAGCCGTATCAGGCGGCACTGGGATCAGGGCTCGCCCATCTGGCGCAAGATCTGACCAGTTCTGATTTTTGGCATCACTTTCACGGGTAGGAGAGAACAATGGGAAAGAAGAGACTTACAGAAATTGCCATCCGAGAGTGGGGAGAATTTCTTCGCGAGGCACCAGACGCCGCCGCCAAAGCCGCTGAGGCTGGCGCCGCGGCAAGCACAGGCTTGTCTGATTTATATAAAAAAGCAAAAGATGCAGAAAAGGGGCGGGCAGACGCCATGGCGGATTTGGCAGCATCGACCGATGCGGAGAAGAAGGTGGCTGTTGCAACACAAAAGCTTGCAAAAGATCGGTCATCTGCATACCAAGGAGCAATCAAGGCTCGTGATGGCGCTAGCAAGCTCCGAGATCAATCCAGCAAGGCTGGCAAAAAGAAAGAAGACGCCCTTAGCGCAGCAGCCGACGCCCAAGAACAGCAAGCAAAAGCCGAGGAGATGGCAGCAAAAGCCTCAGAAGTTGTGGCTAAGTCCTCCGAACAAGCCGCATCCGTAGAAGCAGAAATGGCAAAAATCAATGCGCAGTTTGAAAAAACAAATCAAGAATTAAATAAAGCTGCGGAAGAATTCTCCGATCTTGACGCACAATTTGCGGATGTATCAAAGCAAGCGGCTGGCGCTGCGGATGAGGTAAAGAGCGCACAAGAGGCGGCCGCCGCGGCTCAGGAAGAGGCTAGCAAGTTAAGCAGCGAGTTTGAAGCAGCGTATCAAGCAGCCAGCGACGCAGCTAAAGATGTCGCCGGAGCGTCTTCAGAGGAAGATCCCGCCGCGGCAACAGAAGTTCCCGCCGAAGCCGAAGAGGAAGAAGAAGCCGAAGAGGAAGAAGAAGCCGAAGAGGATAAAGAAGAAGAGGAAGCCGAAGAGAAAGATGCTGATCGTGAAGAGGCGGACAAAGAAGCACAGGCTGACGTTGATGCAAAAAAAGCAGAAGACGAGGCAGAAGCCGAGGCGGAAGAAGCTACGGAAGAACCGCCGGCGGAAGATATAAAAGAAAGCTTCAGTCGATTTCAAAAAATGTGGAGGGGCTAATGAATGTCAGCAAGGGCAAGAAAGATTATAAAATGGGTTGGAGTCTTTTTGGTACTTCTTGCCTTTTGGATGGTGTTGCTATGTGGACCATCAATGGTTAGCGCAGAGACCAAGCCCCCAACGAACACAAAGTCAAAATTTTATGACTTCAGCGAGCAGTTGATCGATGGAGAGATCAGGAAACCCCAAGCGCTTTATACAAACTCCCGCGCAAAGGTCAAGTTTGAACGTCTGCTTAGGCTTAAGAGATCATTTTTGCCAGACCTGATGGAAACCGCAAAGCAAAAAGTTTTTAAATAGAAAGGACTACATAATGCGTACCAACAGAGATATGAGGCTGATTTTAGAGAATTGGCGAGGATATATAGAAAAGACCGAGAACGATGATCTTGGTACTATTCACTTGTTCGAGAATAGCACAGAAGTATCATCAATGAGTTTTGATGATTTGCTCAAGGAACATGACAAGGGTGTTATAAGCGAAGAAAGATTCTTTCAAATTTGGGAACAATCAACATCTCACGAATATGATCTGCTTTTGCAGGAGGGCATCGCGGATGCGCTATCCGGCGCGTTTGAAAGGGCTAAGGGCGGCGCCATAAGAATTAAGGACACAATAACAGACACTGCAAAGGCTGCGCTCCAAAAAGTCACCAGCTTTTTTACTAGACTTTTGTCTCGTGTTGCTGCGATGATCAAGAAGGGTTTCGATGCTGTTGTTAAAGCAGCCCAGTTTGTATGGGGCAAGATAAAGGGCTTTAAGGAGAAGCATCCAATTCTTTTTTGGATTATAATTGCCCTTATTATAGCCGCGATCACTGCCGCCGTTTATATGCAGTTGGTCGACCCCGACACCGCACAGGCAATTGCCCAATGCGCGGGAGGGGCGATGAGCGAGACAGTTGAGTGTGGCGGCGGTATGGCTCTCTCGCAAAACGGCTATGAGGCAGCAAGAGGTCTTATCCACGAGATGGGGCAGCATATGAGCAGCGAAGGCGGCGACCCGGCTAATATTGAACTCCTGACGTCAGAGGCAATGCAGATTCTTGATTCAGCTAATGGAGATGCTTCAAGCATAGACCTAAGCGAACTCAGCGGCAAGGCGGCAGAACTAGCCAGAGTTGCTGCGGATAATGTTGAAAAGATAGTCAACGAGATGAAGGGTGGAGATGAACAATCGTTGCAAGATCTTGAAGCGCTCAAAGATATTGGTCAGAGTATAAAACAGTCTTTTGGCGGCAGCGCGCCACAGGGTCCGACCACTACGGGCGTTGGCTTATAGATTAATGAGGCGGAGATAACGTACATGGCAGGTTCTTCATATGGCGACGACGCCAACATCTCTGGCTCCGTCACAATTAATGACGATGGAATTTCGTCGTCAGATCTCCGTGTAGAATCGGACAATGAAACGCATATGTTTTTTGTGGATGCATCCACCAACCATGTCGGTGTTGGCACATCATCCCCGCAAGTACCTCTCGATATCTACGAGATGGGCGGGTTGATCCTCGGCTATACTCGTCTAAACAATGCCGACGGTACTGACAACACAACTTATCAAGTGCAAGCTTCGGGCACCGGCTTTGCTGTGCCAAATAATCGATGGCGAACCGATTTCACAGCCCCAGCCAGCGGAAAGGTTGAGATTAATTTTAGAGGCGCCTTGGTTTCAAATACGACTGGCGGGACTGACTGGGTAGCTTTGGGCTTGTCAGATAGCGACACATATAATTCCATTGGGTCAAAATATGAAAAGGTTGTCGACACGCCAACAGAAGTCGCTAGCGCTGGTGTAACACACAGAATTGTGAACCACAGTTGGTTTTGCGACGGGTTGACAGCGGGAACGTCCTACTCCATATATATTGGCACGGTTGGAAGAACAACGGCACACTATTGGTATTGGGGCGGATCGGATTCATTCGAGCACGCCGATATTATAATTACCACCACTGCCTTGCCCAACACTTTTGTAACGGATTGATAGTATGATAAACTTGCCCAATATGAAACAAGTTCTGATTGCCTGCGTGGGTATCAACGTTGCCCTCCTTGCCGGAGGTTTAGCCTTGGAAGACTACCAACTCGTAACACTGGCAGTGCTTTCAGGCGCTTCTTGCTTACTGGGCATCCGTGTTAGAAGGCAGATCGACGAGGAGCAAGAATGAAACTCATAATGGAAAGCTGGCGCAGACACTTGAACGAAAGCGAAACAAACGCGATTGCAGTAGGCTCTTATGTTGTCGTTGCTGACGAGCCCGATATCCCGCCGGGACGAGTGATGGAAATAGATGATACGATGGCTGTAGTCCGGTGGAGTAACGGAAGGGAAAATTTTCAGATGGTCCGCGATCTTCAGGTGGTGAGTGATGTTTCTGAGAGCAAGCACTTGAACGAGGAAGCGATAGGGCAATGCTACCCACACGCTGTACAGATGGCGAAGGACTGGTATAGCCAGAGCTTGGATATGAGCAAGCCCGTTGGCAAGGGTCGCGTTAGCCCGGACATTGACAACAAAGATAAATTTAAAGTTGTCCATGGGCGCATCACCGACAAGTTCAGCGGAGAGAGTGTTCTGCACGCTTGGGTAGAAAAGGAAGATGTGGTATTTGATTGGCAATCTGGCAGCACAAAGCCGGAAGGGATTTCCAAGGCAGATTATTATGAAATGTACCAGCCCGAACCGCACGAAGAATACACAGCAGAAGAAGCGATGACCGCGTGTATGAGGGCTGGTCACCAAGGACCGTGGACGGATAAAGAATGAAACATTTATTTAACCATTGGCGAGGATATCTCCTAAACGAGGTGACCACTGTTCCCCCGGAACATATGCAAGCCTTCAAGGATACCATAACCAGTTCCAAGTTCTGGGACTTGCCGCATACTGAAGACGATGTTGACCTTGGCTCCGCAGATGAGCTTACTACAGACGCAGCCCAAGCACTGATGGATGCTTTGAACGAGACAGCCGAGAGACTGGGCACAGAAATATATTTTCTTTTCACAGTTACCGATGAGGCAGAATACGCACTGGGTCCAGACAGCCCATATCCCGGTTACCCAGACAACTGGCTAATGCGAGGAGCATACCAAGGACCACAGCAGGGCAAACACGTTGTCTGGTTCCAGTTCCGTCCATTGGGCGAGGGCTTTGAGATGGACAAGCTCAACCCAACTGCCTTGGTTAAAGTATTGTCACAGACTTTAAATCACGAGCTAGTACACTACTATCAGCTTAAGAAGCAAGCCGACAGCAAGGGGATCAGTGATGAAGAGGCATGGGCAGAACTAGAGAAGGACCCCAAGCAATTGCCGCAAGATAGCGCAGAGCAGACCTACCTCGGCTTACATAACGAGATAGATGCTTATGCTCACGAAGCAGCAGAGCAATTGCTGGACAAGCACTCACCAGAAGAGGCACTGGGCATCATCCGCAAACTATCAGCAGACAATCTGGATCAATACCCAGAGATCTCTTCGGTTATTGAGAAATATATGAAAGCATTTAAGGACGATCCAAAAACACTGGATAAGTTCCGAAAGAAACTGGTTAGCCAAATTGAAAAGCAGGCAGGTATGCAAGAAATATTTAATAATTGGCGTACCTTTTTAACAGAAGGCGGAGGGCGAACTTTATATTATATCGGCAAGGGACCAGCCAAGCCGCAGCCAGCAACAGGTTTGTCTGGCGGTCCTGAAGGCTGGGAGCGATCACAGCACGATGAGCCGGTGGGAAGCGGAGTATTTTTATCTCCCAATCCCATTGGCATTTATCACAATCACCATGTGACTGGCAATGTATATGCTTACGACGTTTCACACTCGGCAATTAAAAAAGCCGGTGGGCTTCAAAGACATGACTGGGGGACAGAGGTTTTGTTCCCCGAGGATGTTTGGAATGAGGCTGAGGCTTCCGGAGAGATTAAGTTCCTCGGAAAGAGCATGGGCAAGGACGAGTTTGAAAAGAAAGCTGACGCCGCCCCAGCCAGCGCAGGGCGAACAAATGTTAGAAAGGTGGCAGAACTAACACAGAGGATAAAAGTATAATGAAACTTATAATGGAAAACTTTAGGAAATTTATTAAAGAGACACAATGGGGAGGCTTTACTGGAGGCGCCGCGCCACTAGACGAACCAGCACCTGACAGTGGTCAGGTTCCCCCGGAGCAGTTGAGAAAGATGTGGGAGCTTTATATTGAAATGGGTATGAGCCCCGAAGAGATTTTGCAAACCCCAGAGTTTGTTGAAGCTGGGATTACCGATCCCGAACAACTGCAAGAGGCAATCACTCTCGACATAGAAATCGGAGACATTGTTCTCGGCGGCAAATATAAAAATAAAAGAGTTGAAGTAAAAGAGATCGGCACCGATGATATCGGTCAGCCAACAATCAACGGCAAAACACTTTTAAAGTTTAGAATCGAGAAGCAACTACCTGACAGCAAAAAGAGCAAGAAGACGCTTGATGCGGAGAAAGAGGATGGGCAAACTAAAGATTAAATCTATTGCAGTGCTTTTGTGGTTCTCCGTGATTGCAATTGTCGCCACGGTGATCACGTTATCCTGTGGGACAAACAACAAATATGTGGAAGGCAATACTCAGGTCAGTGTTGAGTATTTCGGCGAACCTATTCATAACACCTGCTATCCAAACTTTGTGTGCGAAGTGAGTACGACAGCTTGTGCGGTTGGACTGTACGAGGATGCAACAAAGACTGCGGGTAAGGGAGTGATGGCTCTTCGCAAGGAGGACTACCGGGATGCTGCTTATCTTTTTTCTTATGCCCTCTGCACCATAATTAATATTGATAAAGTGTTTGAACAAATGAAAGCAGAAGACAAAGAGGCTTGGGATGAACACCGAGCTAGCGGATTCATTGAAGAAGTCAGAATGACCGGATTGAAGATCGGGATCGTGATTGACCAGATAAAGGACTTGAACAAGTGAAACTTTTAATGGAAAGCTGGCGAAAGTTCTTGACAACCTTGAACGAAGATGGTACAGTTAGGTCTGGCATCCAAAATGGTCACTACTCTCGGGATACCCGTAACAAGATTGGCTTTGATGGTTATGCCAAGAGCACAGACCCCGCATCTAAAACGAAAGGAGGCTTCTTGGCAGAAGCAGCTAAAGATACCATTGTAGCATTTTTCGGACCATCTGGGTCTGGGAAGAGCTTCGCTAAGAAACATTTTGTGGACCAAGGCTGGAGGGAGATCCGCACCAACACCACCCGCCCGCCAAGAGGAGCGGAGGATAAAGAATATAATTTCTGGTCAGAAGAAGAGTTCAAAGAGCTTATGGATGCTGGCAAGCTCGTTAACACGAACGAGTACCAAGGGAATTGGTATGGCACCCATGTCGACGATCTTAATGAGCCGGGTTCAGCCGTGATGCTTACGGACACAACCAGCTTGGATAAGCTCAAGCAGGTAGCCGGGGATCGCCTCACTCTTGTATACACCGCCCCGCCTTCAGATGCGGAGATGGAAAAGAGACACAAGGATCGTGGCACGCCAGAGCGACTGGCAGTTGCAGCCGCAGAGAAGGAGCGGGACACTGCCGAACTCGCAGATCGCGGCGACGTGCTGACCGTCAACAATCAACAAGAAATTGAAGATTTAGAGCAGCAATTGCGTGCTTTTTAGACTGTAGCTCTCTACTTAATCCAAGCGATTAAATGTGGAGGAACACATGCTGTGGAATATTTTGTTATATCATCTGGTTGCCCCGAATTATATAAAGAAGTGACAAAAATCATTGAGGATTGGGGCGTCTCGCACCGAATCAAGGTCGTCAAAAGTGTCGCCGTCATCGACAATCAACAAAAAAAAATAAAAAACGCATAAGAAAACCTCTTTTAGTATCCCTTTGGTGTTATTTACTTTAGACGGGCTTCACGCCGGTCGTTTAAAGCAATGAGATAAACCCACCCCAAAGGAGATCCGCAGTGGCGCGAGACACCAAAGCAAAATACATATTGATTTGGCTGTTTGCGACAAGCGTTTTATATTTTTTAGTTCAATATGCGGTAAGTCATAGCTATTCTTTCATGACCCCGCTTGATAATCTCATTCCTTTTGTGCCCGAGTTCATCTGGCTGTATCATACTCTGATTCCGGCAATTATTATAACGACGATCTTTTCTATGGAAAAGAGGAGTGTGTTTTTTAATACCATATTGGCTTTATCCATTTCAGCCGTAATATTAACAATTTGTCATATACTGTTTCCTTCTTTTTACCCGCGGCAAGCAATAGATACAGGCTCCATATCACTGTGGCTAGTGGAGGTGACTAGGGCAATGGACGCCGCATGCAACACTTTTCCATCTGGACATGTTGCCTTTGCGTGGATTTTATATTTTTGTATTGGCGACGCTGAGTGCATAAAGAGAACGAAGTGGCTTCGACTGACCTATTTACTGTGGGCAATTTTAATTACTTTGTCCACGCTGGTTCTTAAGCAACATTATATCTTTGATGTTGTCTCAGGGCTTGCGCTGGCGTGGCTGTCTGTTGCTGCGGCAAAGAAGATAAGAGGTCGGTATTTTCATGCGAACGAAAACCTTTGAAGATGTTCAGCGACAAGATAGCGAAAAGCTAATTCGAGAAGTGTTGGCGGGGCGCTATTTTTCACTCTCGTTTGAGAATTTTTTATTACGCGAACGCGCCGAGCATACAGAAATTGAGTGCCGTGTTAGCATGACAAGCGAAGACACTCACACCATAGAAAGCAAAGAGATTTGCGGCTTTGGAAGTGGACCGGTCGACGCGCTATTTAATTCAATTATAAAAGAATATGTTGATGACTGTGTGTCGTTACAGTGTCTACTGGTGGAGGAATTTTATATTTTTGTTGATGAGCAAGACTTGCGCAAAAGAATTCGCGAAGGAAAAACGGGCACAGATGCAATGGTAAAAACCTGCCTTGTTATTAACAATGGCAATAACACGCTGATACCCTTTCGCTCCGAACGCAGATCTGTGATATTGGCTATGTTGGATGTCGTGTTTTCAGCAATTGAATTTTTTATTAATTCTGAGCGTGCGGTACACTCTCTTCGAAAGTATGTTGATCATGCTAGCGCGAGAGGTCGTCAAGACTTGGTTGAAAAATATATATTCAAGATGGCGCAGTTGGTTAAAAATGCCTCCTATGTAGAGAGCTTGCGAGGGACGAATGATTGAAACGCAAAATGACTTCTAACGATATTCAGACAATCTGTCAAAGATTGGCGATTGGGGCACTTGTACGTTATTTGGACATATACAGCGTTGCTCTTGATGAGCCGCCGGTTGGCATCGTCTCAGCGATTCCAGATGAATGCGTGGGTATGGTCGTTGATGTCTTCGCAGCAATTAGTCAAATAGCTGATGACGAAGAAGAGGTTTTCTGGAATTACGAAATATATAGAACTGAGGGGTTTCGAGAGGTGATTACGAGCGAAGATATAGAATGGCTAGTCGTTAATGACAACTTTGAAATATTATATTCCCCGGTTGACAAAAAATGAAAGAGCGAGGCTTAATGAAAAATGACAATAGAAAGACTGTTGGTGATCTTAGAAGATAAAATAGATGAGCATGAATCCGTGGTGGATGGCGGATCCGCAGAGGATCTCAGTTATCACGAAGGATGCGCTTCTGCATACCGGTGGATGCTTGAAATTGTTGAGCGTGCGTTTTTGCATGGTGAACTGGGCACCTTGCCAGATGAGGAAGAAGAGGATTCATGGTAGGTAACGAAAAAGATCCTAGTATTGGAGACATGGTGCGAATTGAAAAGGCAGCGGATTGCGTTGGCTTTGTGGTTGAGATATCTGATGTTTGGACGCCGAGTAAAACTCATCACGCCAAGGTGTATTGGATTGCTGGTGATTATGTTGAATCTGGGTCGTCGCTGTCTTGGGTGCCGCTAAACATTTTAGAATGTATTTCTAAGGGGTAAATCTACTATACATAGAATATTTATTGTGCTAGTATCATATAAGTTGCTATAACAGAGCAACGTTTCAAGGAGGGATTTTTCGATGGCTAGGAAACTTGGTGGAAATGATAAGCAGACTAATGACCGCAAAGGGAAGAAGACCTATCAGGGTCGTGGCAAGGGTACAAAATATCCGCATAACCCGCGGAACAAAAAGCACAAGAAGAAGTATCGCGGACAAGGGCGTAGAAAATAAATGTATCACGACTTTGATGACGTTGATTAAGTTCTTCATTTCGTTTGACTTTTACAACCCCTAATTATAGAGGGGTACCGACGAGTGGCAGACGATGGCATTATAAAACTTGTTCAATATAAATATAAGATCGGTGATCTGGTCGAATTTAAATTGTACAATGGTAATACGCGCTCTCATGAGATGATTGTCGGTGTCGTCCTTAAGAGGAATATTCAACATCACTACTGGTATAAAGAGGCTGAAAAGCAGGTCTTTGAGAGTGGGAGAGATTTTCTCATATATGATATCGCTCACGAATCTGGCATATATACTGTCAAAGAAAAAGAAATTTTAAAGCTAGTTTCTGCAAAACTTAATTAACATTTGGTCCTTAATGTATTATGATAGGTGTATGGAAAATAAAATTAATTTGTTTCGTGATAATCAAGGCTACGTTGGCTTAATCGGCGTCAATGGCAGCGATATCTCAGTGCTTGATATTAAAAATGGTCTTTCGGGATCCCCCGAGGACGCCCTCGCCGAAGAATGCAAGAGCAGGATCGCGCACTTGATAGAACAGGATCACCTTGAGACCTTAGAGCACTGCAACTTGATGTTCAGGGTACGAGCGCCCTTGTTTGTTGCCAGAGAGCACATGAGTCTCCTCGGCTGGAATTGTAACGAAGAAGACAAATATCACGCGGATATTAATACGAAGTTTTATGAGCCCGGAGCTTATCGATCCAAAGAGCGGCACGGATTTGATCAGGCAGTTATCAATCCCGTCTTGCAAGACAAGGTTCGTTTAGGCAAGTTTCGAGTTTATCGAGCGACAAAGGCTCTGAGCATCTATCATGAAAGCGCCTTAAGGCTTTATAAGCATATGACGCAGGCGGGCATATGCAGGACGCAGGCGATGGCTGCGCTGCCGCAGAATGTGTACATAGAATACTGTGCTAGCGCCAGTCTCTGTGATGCTTTGAGATTCGCATGCTCGGTCGACGACGCCGAGGTGTTACCAGAATTAAGAGATTTGGCACGCGGGGTTTTGGAGATCACAGAAAAAGCATTTCCAGCAACAACTGGCGAATGGCTGCGCTCGACCCGAAAGAGGCAGTCGGCTGTTGCTCAGCGGCTAGCCAAGCTTGACCAATTGATCAACATCACCGAAAAGCTGAATTCAGAACAACAAATAAAAGTTAGCAAGATTAAGAAATACTTAGAAAGCAAAGGAGAAGCTAAAAATGAATATTCTATATCAGAAAGGGAACAAGGGGCAGGAAGTACGGAGGATCCAAAAGAAAATCGGCGTAAAGCCAGATGGCGTTTTTGGTCCAAGGACGAAGGAGACAGTTAAGCTATTTCAGCTTGATAATCAACTAGAAGATGACGGCATTGTTGGTCCTAAGACCCTAGCAGCGATGGGGTTGGACACCTTTCATGGCATCGACGTAAGCCGCTGGAACGGAAATGTTCGCTGGGGCAATGTTAATTTAGACCATTGCCAGTTTGTTTGGGCAAAAATGTCCCAAGGTGTGGACTGGTATGACAAGTGCCGCGAGCATAACTTAGAAGGATGTCGCGCTAACGGAATTCCTGTTGGTGGTTACCATTTCCCATCTCCGCATATCGGAGGGAGCCAAGATCCAAAGAGAGAGGTAGAGCAATTCCTCCGCGCACTTGGAGAGATTAAAAGCGGGGATATGCTGCCGGTTTTAGATTTAGAAGCAGGGGTGAAGGGAGATCCTGATCATAACCGACAATGGGCGTTGGAGTTTCTTCAAGAGTTTGAAAACGAAACAGGCATTAAGTGCATTGTATATACTGCAACTTGGTATACATATAGCTACCTTAAAAATAATGTTGGAGATCTGAAGAACTATCCACTATGGGTGGCTGATTACACCAATAGCAGATATGAGCCAGACAGCACTTGCGGCTGGGACGAATGGTCGGCTTGGCAGTATACTGGGAATGGATATGTCGCTGGCTTAGACGAGACTGGAATTCGCAAGTGTGATCGAAATATCATCCCCGGCGGCGCTAGTGCATTTAATAATCTTAAAGTAAAATGAGGAACTGATGTTTGAAAAGGAATATCTTATTACATTTAAAGCGGAGCAAGCCGCCAAGCAGTATGAGGTCAGCAAGCCCGATTTTCCATCTGCAACATCGTGGGCGTATCAAAAACGCCACCAACTGACAATGGGCATGGGAAGAAATTGGCGAATTGTTGCCGTAAAAGAAAAATAATAAGCATTTTATATTCACCCTCCCCTAGTTAGAATTAAAAGGAGTGAGATTATACGAGCTTGGGATAACTATCCAGATATTACTTGCTGTTATATATGCCAACTTATTTGAGTGGGTGATACATAAATACATCTTGCACGATCTTGGCAAGAAGAAAAACTTCCTTCGCTTTCACTGGTCTCACCACCAATCCACTCGTAAATCAGGCGGCTATGACCTTGACTACAAAACTCTATTCCCACTATCAAAAGAAGCCATCGCGCTTCTTTTTTCGTTTGCACTCCATATTCCCTTATTTTGGTACTATCCGTATTTCGCCGGTGCACTGGGAGTGTATGCTCTTGCTTACTTCGTTGTACATCGCAAGGCACATTTAGATCCAGACTGGGGACGCAAATGGATCCCTTGGCACTTCGACCACCACATGGGCAAGAACCAAGATTTAAATTGGTGTGTGCTGTTCCCTCTGTGGGATCATATCTTGGGTACCAGAAAAAAATATAAAATAAATGAAAAAAAGACTTGACTTTCTTATCAAGTTATGGTCTAATGTATATGTAAGTTGGTTGAGGGAAGTTAACTTCTGGTTGAAACAACGCTCAACAACTCAGCCAGCTTCGTTCTTTTAAAAATAGGTACGATGAAGCAACAGGACGGCAATCTTGTGGGCTTGAGCAATAAGGATAGAGGGCGGTTGCCGCCGTCTGATGAAATAAGATATCCTGCTTGGGGCGTTCGAATCCCCCCATCTCATTTATGGTCGCGCCAATCGGTAGTCATGTAGGGTCACGAGCGAAAGCCTTGACTGATGAGTGGGTGTTATGCCGCCCTCCCGCGACCATTTCTTATGTGGGAGACACGAGCCAGAGTTTGGCAGTAGGTGAGGGTTAATGACCAATGCTGTCTTCGTGGTTGCGTAAGCGTTTTAGGTCGTGTCTAGCGTGGAGAAGCTGGGAACTCCACGCATTTTTTTTGAAATATTTCTTGACAATCATTCTACACTATGCTACATTGGCCATGTAAGATAAAGAAATTTAGGAGACATTATGCCAGCACTTCCCATCTTTGATAAAGGCTTCACTCAGGAGGAAATCGAATTCGGTTTTCAGAAGTTTGTTGAAGGTGTTCAGCAGATCACTGCCGAGCATTACGCAACACAATTCCCTAATCTGAAGCCCAATGAGGTCCGCGTCGACGCTGGTCGTGTTTACTGGAAGCTCGTTAAGCACACTCCCGGTGACAAGTATGGCACCAGCGTTCATTGCTTTGTTCGCAAGGCAGACGGAGCGATCCTCAAGTCTGCAAGCTGGAAGGCTCCAGCCCTGAACCACCCTCGTGGTTTTGTCACCGATTCCGATTACGGTCTGCACTGTGCGAACTCATACGGGGTTGCTTACCTGCGATAAGGGCACATCATGAAAGTAGGCGATCTCATAAGACCGCGCAATGTGCGGAAGGACAACCCTCAGCTTTTGGGGGTTGTTTTGCAAGTGCATCGAGAGAAATTTAAGAAGACAAAGGTAACCGCAGTGTTCCCGTTAGGTGTTGGGCTCCGAACCCGGCTAGCTTCTCGCTTCGAGGTTGTAAGCGAGGGCAAAGATGCTTGAGATGACCCTAGCAGGAATAGCGTTTTTTTTGGTATCTGTTGGGTGGCTCTGGTATTCGCACATAATGCTTGACACCATGTTTCCGAAGATTGAAGACAAGAACGAAGAGGAAGAAGAGTGAAACCGCTGTTCATGTGGGCTGGCGGCAAGAACAAGATGCTTAAGCGGTATCAGCCACACTTGCCCGAGAAGTTTGATAAGTATTGCGAGCCGTTTCTTGGCGGCGGGGCAATGTTTGTTTGGGCATATGAAAAGAACCCCCAAGCCAGCTTTGTCTTGAACGATTCCAATGAGGGGGTTGTACAAATTTATCGAGCCATCCGCAACGATGTTACAAAGTTCATTGCCAGACTGGATATGCTGAGTGGACAATATTTGCCCTTGAGCAAAGAAGATAGGAAGGTGTGGTATTATGATTTGCGGAATGAACATGCATATGATTATTACAAATGGACTTCAACAGAGGAAGCAGCTTCTTTATATTTTTTAATGAAGACGGGCTTCAACGGCATATGGCAAATAAACAAAAATACTAACGATAGATTTGGCACACCCTCCGGCTTGTTAAATCAGAAAGATACCGTCTATGATAAACAGAATGTGATGAAGTGGCATGCGGCTTTGCAACAGTGCGAGTTGATGTGTGGAGACTTCGAAGAAACCATTAAAAAGATCGGGCGAAAGTCAAACTGCTATGTCTTTTTGGATCCACCATACAGGGGATCCTTTACTCAATACGGTGTTGACTTTGATGACGGCTTGCAAGAGAAAGTGATAGCATATTTAGAAGTAGCGCGCATGCTTGGTTCTTATGTGCTTCTGTCAAATCGTGATGTGGGTGATGACTTCTTTGAGAAACGCCGCGGCGACAATAAGATCGTCAAGTTTCCTGTGACTTATACAGCAGGGCGCAGAAAGAAAACCGAAGAAGGCTTTGAGGCAAAGAAGGCGATAGAGATCTTGATGATAGGAGAGCCGCGTGGACTTTAGAGTTGGGGATTTAGTTATAACCACAGATTGCATAGCGGATTTGGATGCAACTCGCGCAGGTCGCCATCGCGTCGACGACGACTATGTTAAAGAGGCGCTAGCGTTGGTGTTGCGAACTTGGAACTCTACACCCCGACCGCGATACAAACTCAGCCCGGACGAGTTTGAGGTTTGTTACTGTTCAGGTCCGTGCACGGGCGATGTTGTACGAGAAACAATGCATAACTTTAGACTTGTTAGTCAGGGGAACTCCAAATGAAAATGGTGATTGTGTTTGATACAGAAGATCCACGCGGTATGAAGGACGCCTATCGAATGATTATGTATTTGGCGCAGCAGCATATGGACTTGGACGAGGCACGCAGGGCGCAGCTAACGAAGATTCAGTTGGTAAAGGCATTAAAAGATTTTTCGCGAGAAAATTTGTCAGACAAACTAGAAAAGCCGCCACGCATTAGAGAGTTTATGCAGTTTGCAGATAAAATACTACAAAAATATGGCGCGCCACAACTATCAGATGATGAAGATGGAAATTAACACTAAGGAAACATGTGCAGATTATGCAGTGAAAGCGGCGCAAGGCATTGTTGTTGCTGCTGTTATGCCAGTGATATTTACTGCTGGTCTCATGTGCGCGGGTGCCATCGGCGCGTTAGCTGTCGGAGAGATGGGAGCTAAGACAATAAAAAAAATTAAAAATCGGGTAACGGGTGAATGAAATCAAAGAAGGGGGAGAAATACTGGGTTGCCATACATAAAAAGACTCGTCAGTGACATAGTTATTAGTGTAAGCCAAAGGAGTTATTATGAGCGATAACCAAGTTATTTGCTGTTCCTTTTGCGCCAAGGCGCAAGCTGATGTCCGGACAATGGTTGCCGGTACAAAGGTGTTTATCTGTGACGAGTGTGTTGAACTTTGCATGGATATTGTCGACGAAGAATACGAGTTCAAGAAAGATAAGCAGGAAGCAGTTGAAGAGCCCCAAGAAATATTCACTCCCCAAGAAATATACGACCGCCTTGGTGAATATGTAATTGGGCAAGAGACAGCTAAAAAGTTTTTGTCCGTAGCTGTGTACAACCACTACAAGCGTGCGTCAATCAATCGCGCCGCCGACGGCAGTGTTGGCAGCAAAAGACGCCGCCGTCGAACCAAGAAGCCGAAGGACCACTTCGATTTGGAAAAATCCAACGTTTTGCTAATTGGTCCTACGGGCTCTGGTAAGACATTGCTAGCCAAAACACTAGCCAAGATTCTGGACGTGCCGTTCGCCATCGCAGACGCGACGTCTTTAACTGAGGCTGGATATGTCGGCGAAGATGTGGAAAACATTCTGCTATACCTAATCCAAAATGCCAATGACAACTTGGACGCAGCCGCACGAGGCATTATCTACATTGACGAAATCGATAAAATTGCGCGAAAGTCTGAGGGTGCGTCGTCGACCCGTGACGTGTCGGGCGAAGGCGTGCAGCAGGCACTCCTCAAGCTCATTGAGGGCACCGTGGCGAATATCCCCCCCAAGGGTGGGCGCAAGCACCCCAACCAAGAATACACGCGACTGGACACAAACAATATTTTATTTATCTGTGGGGGCGCTTTTAGCGGGATTGAAGATGTTGTGCTTGAACGACTTGGCACCAAAGAGATTGGCTTCTCGAAAAAGACAGAGCAGCGGATCGATACCAACGAGATTGACAAAAACAAAATCTATGAATATGTCGAGCCCACCGACTTGGTTAACTATGGGCTGATATCAGAGTTCATCGGGCGCATCCCGGTGATCACATCTCTTGAGGCGTTGACCGAGGAGGCACTGCTCAAGGTGCTGACCGAGCCCAAAGGATCTGTCATCAAGCAGTATCAAAAGCTGTTCGATGTTGATGGCATCAAGTTGAGCTTTTCTGATGGCGCATTGCGTGCAATTGCTCAGGAAGCCATCCAGCGCAAGACAGGTGCCCGTGGATTGCGTTCCATTCTTGAAGCTGTCATGACCGACACCATGTTTGATGCGCCAAATGAGAAGGATAAGATCGAAGAGATCCTCATAACCGAAAATGTTGTCAATGCGGGCTTGAAACCTGATATTACTTACAGAATTCCGGAAGAAAAAACGGTAGAAACTTGTTGAAGCGTGTAATTACTTAACACCAAGTAACAAATAAGTTATGTTAAGTAATGTTAAAGGAGTACTAATAAAATGAACACGTCAGACAGAATTCAAGAACTGATCGATCACCTCGCTGCCAGCATGACCGATTCCGGCAAGCATGGAAGAGGAAACTACGCCGCGGGTACCCGCCTGCGCAAGGCTCTTCAAGAAGCCATTAATGAATGTCGTGACATCCGAGCGCAAGTTCAGGAAGAACGCAAAGAGCGAAAAGATTAATAAAATAATATTATTTTTTTGTTGACAAACCACCTAAACTATGTTGTAATATAGACATGGTTAAGGAAACAGTATTTAACGTTGGCGACTTGGTTCGATACGAAGGTCGCCATGGCGAAGTTTTCGTTGGCATTGTCACGGAACTTGATCCGTCACCCCTCCCCTTTGCAACAGAATGTTATATAAGTGGTATGAAGCAGTGGATTAATAACAAGTTCCTTGCACACATACCCAAAGGCTGGACAGTTGACACATCCCACATTGGAGCGTAAGATGATCCGCGTCGGAGATCTCGTTAGACTTAAGAATATTCCCGAAGTTCTAAACACTCGTCACGAGAGTGAAAACCTGACTGCCGAATCGGTCGGGCTCGTGATGGAATGGACACCGAAGCCAACACGTCCGAACGCTAAAGGTGGCGATGGCTGGGTGCTTTGGAACGGTCACCGCGACTGGGACATTGAGTATGAGGAAGACTTGGAGATTGTAAATGATATCCGAGGTTGAAGCCGGAAAGCTGGTAAGGGTAAGGAACACTCACACAGGCGACGTCCCATGGGTCGTAGAACTTTACTGTAAACGCACACCTGTTCTTGTTGTTCAGACCGATGTGGGCGGTCCTCTGGGCACAGGGCATTGTACGATCTTGCACGAGGGACAAAGAAGGCTTTTTCAGAAGTCTAGACTGGAAGTGGTGTCAAAATGAAAATCGGTGATTTGGTTGAGTTGTCTGCTTTGGGTCGTCGTGCCAAGTGGCGTGCGTCCATGCACAACTTGAAAGGGATTGTTACAGGGCGACGTCCCATCGCCCAGTTTTGGGAAGTAAGCTGGTTTCGTGAAGGCGGGAAGATTTGGATGCAGCCAATGGACCGCAAAGAGATCAAGCACGTCAGGGCACCCAAGAAATGAAAAAAAAAGTAAATCGCAACGTCGACGTTGGGGATCTTGTTATCCAAAAGAAGCCACGGCGTGCCGTAGATACAGGAAAGTTTCCGTATATTGGGGTGGTTTATGAGGTGAGGGTGGTGCATTCCTATGACACAGCATTCATATGTTGGAGCCCGGAAGATCCCCCTGACTATAAGCCAGAGTATGGCTTGGGGTGTATCAACATCCACAATATGTACTCAACTTATGATGTAGTAAATAAATAATTCTTATTAAAAAAGTTGAAAAGGTAGTGTAAAATGAACATTGTAGAACAAACGGTTGAGAAATCAATCAGAGAGTTTGCCGAAGGCAAGCAAATTAATTTAGATGCAGAAACTGCTAGGGTTGAACTGGCTAGGGTAATCATTGCCGACCTCTCCAATCTCGCAGTAAAACTAGACGGAGCAGTAGAAGATTTATATGGGAAAGCTTGAAGTAATTTGTGGACCAATGTTCTCCGGCAAATCCGAAGAACTCTTGCGAAGACTCAAGAGGGCACAGATTGCCAAGAGAACCTTTCAGCTATACAAGCCATCTATTGACAATCGCTATTCAGAGACACATGTCGTATCTCACTCTGGCATTGAAATGAAGTGCAGGGTCATTGACACTGCGGAAGAACTTTTATCGGTGCCAACAGAAATAGAAATTGTGGCAATCGACGAATGCCAGTTTCTTGGGTGGGACACTCCTAAAATAATTGAAGCGTTGGTGGCTAGTGGTAAGCGAGTAATCGTAGCTGGTTTAGATATGGATTCCAACGGCACACCTTTTGATCCAATGCCTCAGCTAATGGCGCGAGCAGAATCAGTTTTAAAAGTTACAGCCGTGTGTGAAGCATGCGGAGATGACGCGACGCACACTTGGAGACATGAGACGGTGGAGGTGGGAGATGGTGTCAATGTCGGTCCATCGGTGCTGATCGGCGCGTCTGATCACTATGAAGCTAGATGTAGAAAACATTGGCAGCGATGGTAAAGAGGGGTGACTTGGTTATGTGGGACGGCGGATCCGCGGGAAACATACTTTCCGGTGTCGTGCTGTCCATTGAGGCGGTACCGTCTACTTTGGACGCAGAGGATACTTTAGAGATGGTAGAATATTTAACGGTGCGATGGCAGACTGGTAAGATGACAGTAATACCAGCAAAATATAAAGGATTGGAGGTAATCAGTGAATGTCGGTGATCTTGTTGAATTTGATGCGGCTTGTATCTGGGATGGTCATCCCAGTAATAAAACGGGGGTGGTGCTTAGTATATCTGTGCCAACGATGTCAAACCCATTGAAGCTTGCGATTGTGCAGTTTGGCGATGAACGAAGAGAGTGTCGTACACGATATCTTAAGGTAATATCAGAAAGAGAGATTAAATGAACATTGCAGCAATTATATTTTTAATGACAACTAGTGCCACAACCCTTTGGCAAGAAGACTTGCCATCGTACGAAGAACTGGTTGATCAGGCATTGCATGATTGTAAATACACAGGCAATCGGGCAGTCGACGAAAAGCTCTTATGGACGCTGATTGAGGCAGAACAACGTCACGGCGTCCCGCCAGAGCTTCGAGGAATGCTCTTGGCTCAGGCATGCGGGGAGTCTGGGTTTAACCCCAATGCTCGCGGGGACTATCGTGATGGTCGACCGCAAGCTATCGGACTGTTCCAGATGTGGCGCTGGTGGGAGAGCAGTTACGACATTGTGCGCACCGATCCGGCTCAAGCCGCGGATGCGCACATGAAACATATTCTTCGTGTGTTAAAGAAAGTGAAGAAGAGGTGTCGCTGGCGCACCACCAGAAAGCAGTGGGTTGCTGCTTGGGTGACGGCTATACGCGCACCCAAGCCCGGAGGGCGCTGTGTCGAAGTGCCAAAGCATCTCAAAATTCTAAAAAGATGGTATCGAAATATTAAGAAATCGCGGAGGATCCTGCGAGAAAAGCATGCCGGATCCGGATCGTGTGGATGTTAGCACAACAGGTGATATAAAATGAAACTAGCAGAGAACTTCTCCCTTTGGGAGTTTAAATGTAGAGACGGCTCAGACGTGCCCGAAGAATATATGGATAACGTTCAAAAACTTGCAGACAACCTGCAAGTTTTGAGAGACCACGTTTGCGAGCCGATTCGGGTCATCAGCGGGTATCGTTCGAAAAAATATAATACTCGCATTGGCGGTGCACGAAAATCACAGCACATGTGCGCAAAAGCAGCCGACATTAAAATAAAAGGGATGAAGCCCGCAGCGGTCAAAGAAACAATTGAATGGCTCATCCGAGAAGGCAAGATGCACAAAGGCGGCGTGGGGATTTATAGAACTTTTGTACATTACGATGTGCGGGGGTGGAATGCGCGCTGGAAAGGCAAGGGTGTAAAAGACGACAGACCATAACGGAAAATAATGAAAAAGTTCTTTACAAGACATATATTTTTTGTTATAGTAATATTATCCCAATTGGACAAAGCGATTTGGTTGGGGTATTATAAAATAAACATTATTCCGTTAAGATAATGGGATAAAGGAGCAATTAAATGAAACAGAGTAATAATCAGGCACATGTGCATGCCAGCACCGCGCATGACACACACCCGCTAACAGCCAAGACCATTGAAAGCCATCGAGCGCATCGCCGCTCCATGCATGGCTGCATTGCAGAACTCATTGACAACTCAATTGACGCCGGCGCGACGGATATTGATGTAACAATATCTGGAGATGAGAACGGCGTCATCGACGCCGTTGTTGTTGCTGATAATGGTACCGGCATGAATGAAAGCGTGTTGTATGATTCTTTCACCCTCGGCGCGCAGCGATCATATAATCCATCCGATATCGGAAAGTATGGCATGGGCGGAACTTCGTCATGCTTGGCGAAAGCAGATCGTAAAGAAACCATTACCTGCGATGGGCAAGGTGTATACGGTCGATGTTATGACATGGATGTTGTCAGGGAAAACGACCGGTGGCTCACAACCAAGATGGACCTACCTCAAGCCGAAGAAGAGTGGGCAGCATTTGGCTACGGAATGAAAGAAAACACAGGCACATTGATAAAACTGGAGCGTTTCTTAAAGGATGAAAAAGCATCAAGCGTTATCACGAAAGTGTCTAGAGAGCTTGCAGAAATTTACTGGGAAAGGCTTGATCAGGGCTCGTTGAATATTCGTATCAATGGAGAAGAAGTTGTTGGAGCATGCCCTGTTGGCACACATCATCGCGGCGCCGAGAAAGGGGTACGAAAGCCCATTCAGCTTAACGGCGAGGTGGTTGGTCATATCACCGAAGTAAGTTTAATCAACGTTCCTAAGTCATTGCTTAAAGTTAGGGTCAGCGAGGATCAGGACAAGAAGTCGCGACGACTAGAATTTAAAGCTGGGCTTTATTTCTTTCGAAATGATCGCCTTGTTTGTGGCGGCATAATGAAAGACCCCAAAGCCGATTGGAACGCAGGACCTGTGCGGCATCCGAGCCTTCGTTTTGCCCGCATTAAAGTTGAATTTTCTCCGGAGCACGATGGGTTGTTTGGTTTGACAAATGACAAGGCTAGCGTCGACCCCGGTCAGGCGCTTACCGATGTGATTACTGAGGCGGTTAGGTCATTCTATGGAATTGAAGCGGCAAGGGCGAAGAGCCTCAAGGATCAGGAAGATGCTGACAAAGACGACGGCGTGGCGGCCGCTGCAATTGCCATGGCTAACAAGCCGACGGTGATGCCAAAGCAAAAGCGCGGCTCTCGATCACCCGCGAAAGGTAAAAGGGGTACAGGGAATGTCAAGAAGATATCCTCTAAGGGCAAATCGCGTGGGTGGATCGAGAGCTTCGATATCCAGCCCATGGGCGCAAGTTCCGATCCATGGCGCGAAGATGTTTCAGAGAGGATGATCATCTTCAACCGAGATAACCGCTTTATTCGAGAGAACTTTCTCAATTGCGGCAAAGAAGCCCGAATGGCTATAGTACGTTTAGCAATTGCAGAACTAGCCTCGCGGCGTGAAATGGAGATGGAGCCGGAATTTGAGGACGTGGACGGCGCGGCGGACCTGTTGGAGAATTACCGTTTGAGCGTCTTTAAGAAGCTTCGCGCTGCGACATATTAAAGGATATAATAGGGGGCTGGGCGAATGCCCAGCCCTCCATGTGACACAAGGAGATGTAATGAGAATCGAAGACAGAGAGCCAAAGGGAAACATACTAGATAGTGGATATTATCGAGCCACCGGCAATGTAAAATTTGCCGAACTTATGCGAAAGGTGCAGAGCACTGTTATTGCAAATGGCAATGAGTTGGAAGGCTTGCTAGTAAAATATTCAAATCATCCCAACACGTCTAGCAGTGAAAAGCTAGCTAATTTTGACTTAGCACAAACATCCGCTTTCGTTGTGCAGATGGCGCTGCGTGGCGTAGATGAAAAAGGTAAAAACATTAACCTTGACGCATTCCTGTGCACGCTCGACAAAGTATATATCTTTGAAATCAAGGACGGTATGTTCTTTGATACAAAAAAGTCTGCCGGTGAGGTTAGCAGCCTGAACAAAGCCGCCGCGTTTGTTAGACAAAAGGACCCATTGGGTAGAGAAGTTGTGCCGAAGATTGTCTTGTGGAACTGCAAAGACATCGATGACGCTTCGTTTAAGTGCGAAGAAGGCATACCAATGCTGATGACTGGAGAAGAATTTGCCGAGCTTGTGCCGGTTGATAGAGAGGTTCTCTACAAAGAAAGACAAAAAGACATGGTGTACAATGAGCGATGGTGCGTTGCGCGGTGTCGGGAAATTGTTGAACTCTATCAGGAGTTGTTGGCATGAAACCATTCTTTAAATGGTCTGGCGGCAAGAGGCGCGAGATAAAAGTTGTGCGGCAGTACATGCCAACCCAATTTGACACGTTTTATGAGCCCTTTTTGGGAGGTGGTGCAATCTGGCTCGATCTAGAACATGATAAGAATGTTGTCAATGACAGCTATCCAGACGTCATGAACTTTTATAAAGTTTTAAAGAGCGATACTCACGACTTTATAAAGCACATCAACCAATTGAGTACCTCGTACGCTCAAGAGATGAACAATGTTGAAAGAGACCCAAAGTTTGAAAAACAGATTGAGGAAGTCAAAGGTGCCCTCGGCGGCATTCATGATTCAAACTTTAAAAAAGTACCGGCAATGTCAAAGTCACTCAAAGCCCTGCTTCGCGCCGGGGAACTGGACAAAAACAAACTGGGCTCAGTCATCGATGACCTTACCTCATGGGAAGAACAAGTAAAGGAAAAGAGAGCAGAACTCAAAGCCCTCAAAGAGGAGATGAATAAGCCGGTATATGAGATTGCCAACAATTATTATTATTACTATAGAAATAATGACTTCGGCTCTGATTTTGATAAAGCCGTGCAATTTTATATTCTTCGACAGCTTTCCTTCTCCGGCATGCTCAGGTTTGATGGCAATGGCAAGTTCAACGTGCCGTACGGCTGGTATAAGAGTTTTAAGGGAATAGAGGAGAACCCAGAAAACATTAAAAACGTGCTCGACAAAACACAGTTGATGTGCTGTGACTGGAGGGACAGCGTAGCTACTGCGACCAAAGATGATTTTGTCTTCTTGGACCCGCCTTACACCAGAACGTTTACAAGTTATCACCCCAATGGTCAATTTGGTGATCAAGAGCATGAAGATCTGGCAGAGTGGTTCAAAACAACGAGCGCTCAGGTTATGATTATTCTCAATAGAGATGAGTTTACAGAAAATCTCTATGGAGAATATATTCTCGATGATTATGATTTTAAATATTCAATTCAGTACAGGGATAGGATGACCGAAACGGATTCTAACGCCAAGCACTTTATTGCAACGAACTATAAAAAGGAGTGATATGTATTATCCACCAACAGTAATTGAAAACACCAAAAATGGCGAGAGGTCGTACGACATATATTCTCGCCTTCTCAAGGATAGGATTGTGTTTTTGGGCACGCAGGTTGACAACAATGTCGCCAATTCTATCATCGCACAGCTACTTTTCCTCGATATGCAGGATCCAGAGAAGGATATCCTATTTTATATTAATTCTCCCGGTGGCTCTGTGACCGCTGGGCTGGGTATTCTCGACACAATGAATCACATTAATGCCGACGTGGCTACTGTATGTGTTGGGCAGGCAGCATCAATGGGAGCCCTGCTTTTGTGCTCCGGAGCCAAGGGAAAGAGATCGATATTGCCCAACGCTAGAGTGCTCATCCACCAACCCCTCGGCGGCGCACAGGGACAAGCTAGTGATATTGAAATCCATGCCAATGAGATTGTGCGATTGAAGGGGCGCTTAAATCGCATTATGGCAAACGCCACGGGCAAGACGTTGAAGAGTATTAAACAAGACACTGACCGTGACTATATCATGGACGCTGAGCAAGCCGTAGAGTATGGATTGGTTGATCATGTTGTCGATGATAAGTAATAAATATATAGAAATGGGCGAAAATATTAATATTTTCCATATTTACTATTATGGAAATAGAGTTAAACAATTCCATACTGCTGCTTCTTTTTAGCTTCGCGTATACGTTGGCGATGCTGGCATGGGCATACTATGCAGCGCTGCGTGAGAGGCATATCCGCGATCAGTTGGAGAGCATCAAGATATTTCATGAAGAACAGTGGATTATAAATGGGATAATGTATGATAAGATGATTTCGTTAGAGGACGATATTAATAATATTCCATCCCTGACTAAAAGAGATGATGAAAAATACATTGGTGAATATATTCTTTTGAAAGATGATGAAGAAACCGAGCCGATGAGAAACCTATGAGGTAGCACATGTTCAAATGGATTAAGCACAGGCTAGCACACAAGCTGGAACATCTCAGGTGGTCCAGTCTCAAAAAAGTGCTAAAGGAGCACGGAAAGGCACTTGTTGTCATCATCGTGCTATGGGAAATCATCGAGGACATTCTTTTTCCTCTGCTGTTCGCCTTCCTCGGAGCTTACGTTCACCCATCATTTTATGCGGGAATACCAGTGGCTTGGGTCTTTTGCCTCCACTGGCTGATGGTTCCGTTAATGTGGGGATGGTGGATAAAGTTCAAAAAAAATAAAAAAAATGACAATTAATACTTGACTTCTGAGCCAACCTGTGAGACTATATAGATGTGGTTGGGGGATTGGTTCTTCAACGAAACAAGAGAGGCAACGATGACGTCATGTGTTAAGGTTCTCAACTCCCTCCACGGGCTTACCGCTCATGAGCTTCTGCTCGTGAACAAGGCTTCGGCTCAGGTCTGGGAGGAGAAGCAGCAGGCTCACAAGGCACTGCTCACGAAGGGCACCAAGGTCTCTTGGCGTGCCCAGCACACCGGTCCCGGTCACGTTCCGGAGTGGAACCGTGAGCTTCTCCACGGAACCGTCCTCCGTCGTGGACCCAAGAATGTCAAGGTCACCGCGACCGATGGCACGGTCTGGACCGTCACCCCTTCCCACCTCGCTTTGGGGTGGACTGATCGCACTGGCGATTGGGAACGAGAGTAATGAAAGTCGGCGATCTGGTCAGAATTCCAAAGCAGGACAACACCGTAGCACTGGTGTTGGACACCAACCCGTCACAGCATACTTGTGAGACGTTGGGAATCAACCCTACTGTGGCAAAGTTGAAGTATTGCTGCGCGAAGCGAGGCATCCAATGGACCCCGCTTCAGTTTCTGGAGATGGTAAATGAAAGTAGGTGATTTGGTAAGACTTCCACCGACCGTCATTGCCAACAATGCCAAGGGCGAATGTGTCGGTGTGATCCTCAAGAAGCATGCGCCTATAGTAACTGTGGGCACCCCTCGCGGAATTGAGATGTGGAACGAGAGGCACGTTCACCTGCTTGTGGGGGACAAGTGAAGGTCGGCGATCTAGTAAGTGTTTTCCTCAGAGGAAACCGCGTTACCAACATAATTGTTAGCGTCGTTAAGCGTCGCAATGCTGGTGGAACTCACGATGCCTTTGTAGAAGTATTGGGATGTGGAAGACGCCCGTTTCATTATCTAAATGTGGAGATGGTAAGTGAAAGTCGGTGATCTGGTAATGATCCACAAGGTATGCATTAATGGTGGCAAGCCAGCCATAATCGTTGAAATGCCATGGCAAGGCAGCACGGCAATGAAGATTGTGATCTCCAATGGCATCAAGGTATGTGCTTTGACGGACAACGTAGATTTGATTAGCGAAGCAAAAGAAAATACAATTAATACTTGACTTAAGCCTCAAGATATGTTTTAATAGAGTTATAGAATTTAATCAAGGAGAGTGGGTTGGACACACAGACTCAGAAAATAATGTTTAGTTCCAAAACAGGGAACTGGGGTACGCCGCTGGCATTCTATCGCAAGCTGGATATGGAGTTCAACTTCACACTCGATCCCTGTGCATCGAAGAGCAACGCCAAATGCCCCAAGTATTACACCGAAGCGGATGATGGGCTAGCCCAAGACTGGGGAGGCGAGACTGTCTTTATGAACCCGCCTTATGGGCGAGACATAAAGAGATGGATTATGAAAGCGTATGAAGAATCGCTTAAACCCAACACAACCGTGGTGTGCCTAATCCCATCCAGAACAGATACGAAATACTGGCACGATTATGTGATGAGGGCAAAAGAAATAAGATTTGTCAAGGGTCGGCTTAAGTTCGGAGACTCAACGAACGCCGCCCCCTTCCCATCAGCCGTGGCTGTATTTTATACCGGTCCACTCAGCCCGGTAATTAGAGGAATGTAGATGGCACTACCATCAGAATATTATGAAAATGTGCGCTTCAAGAAGAAGCTAGAAGAGATAACAAAACAACTCACCGTCATGCAGCAAAAACTGGACAAGGCTGAAGTGCAGGTAGCTGAACTTCTAGCCGATGCAGACAAAACCAAGAAAGCCTTATGCAAGGTACTTTTAGGAGAATAAGAAAATGAAAAAGCTAAGAAAGAAACGTATCCCCAAGAAGATTGCCGACGGCATGGAATCATCCAAGACCAGAAAGAAGATAATGGAGCTATCGTATAATAGCGACGTGCTCCCCTATAAGATGCGCTTCGACTTGGACACAATCCGCAAGGAGTTGGGGTTCAATCGCAACATCACCCTAGCAGATATTAAAACAATCGATAAGACGCACCGGTGGTATAAGAGGAATGAGCGAGAACAATAAAAATAAATATCAGTGCAACAAAGGAGTATGAAGAATGCTGAAGAACACAAATAAAAGAGGCAGACCACGGGGCAGCGTACCGATGGAAAGGCTTAAATTTACACTCTATGCAGAACAGGGAGAGAAGGACCTCATTGACGAGGCGTATACAAATTACTGCGAGGAAATACGAAACAGCGATATGCTCGTTCAACCGTTTTCCAAATCAAGCTGGATATTGGCACTAGTGCGTCGATGCATCATCCAAGACAATAGTAAAAAAGAAAATGAGCGAGCACAATAAAAAATGAAAAAGCTTAAACAAAAGCGTACGCAGGGCGGGGAAGCAACATCCGATCTAACTCGTTCTGCGTCAGTGGCAGGCAATGCTGCCGTGTTCCCCTCAATCCTTTCTTTGCATATGCCGGATGGTGGGCAGATTGCAGACGTGACCTTTGGTCGCGGCGTCTTCTGGAAGAATGTTGATCGTCGACACTGGAAGGTTGTTGGCTCGGATATGTTGATTGAGGATAAGGTGCAGGCGCGCTTCACCGATCTTGATCTGACCACGGGGGTTGACTTTGCACAGCTTCCGTACAAGGACACTTCTATGGACGGGCTGGTCTTGGACCCACCATACATGGAAGGCTTCTATAGAGAAGACAATGATGCCTTGGCTGGCAGCGGCAGTCACAGTAATTTGCGAGAAGCCTATTCTGGTGGAGGAGAAGGCGTGAGCATCCCGAGACCACGCGGTCGTTTGGCTTGGCAAGATCGTGTCATCGATGCATATATGGCTGGGGCTAGCGAGGCTCACCGGGTACTCAAGGACAAGGGCTTGTTAATTATAAAATGCCAAGACGCTGTTAGTGCAAACACCCAACGACTTGCCCACGTTGAAATAATCACAGGGCTTGAGGGCTTGGGTTTTTATTGCAAGGACTTGTTTGTTGTGGTGCGTGAGGGACGACCCGGAGTATCAAGAATAAAAAAGCAAGTGCATGCTAGAAAAAACCACTCGTACTTCTTGGTGTTTGAGAAGCGGGCATCTTTTGGTCGGCTAAGTTGTCGGGCATGTCGGGAGCAGTCACACAAGAAATGAGCGAGAACAATAAAAAAATAATCCACGTCAATCAACATAAGATCAAGTCTAACCATAAGACAGGCGTAAGAGAACCTGTCCTAACAGTCAAGACACACAAGAAGAAGAAAGGCGAGGGTTATAATAAAACACATTCTCAGAATGACTATTGTCATGAGGTAGAGATAGAAGGACCCTGTAAGGTAATCTATAGCCCAGATGATCCTCTACCCTGTGGTGCTAGAGTATGGATAGAAACAGTAGA
>Ga0315338_1000460_pt1 | contig 93244 bp, 104 predicted proteins | sample ASW8metaG_FD_204518 | JGI IMG/M metagenome (GOLD analysis project Ga0315338, IMG submission 204518) | Ammonia-oxidizing marine archaeal communities from Monterey Bay, California, United States - ASW #8 | ecosystem: Environmental > Aquatic > Marine > Coastal | place: USA: California | collected...
GTGATGTTTTTCTAATGAAGTATATATTTATATATGAAAGATTTCGACGCTCAATGCGAGGTCGATACATAAACCGAATATCAAGGTTCAAAAGAAGTTGATATTCATAGTTGACTAACAGTAACTAAAATAGGAGAAATAAAATGACTAAAGTTGCTTTTCGTACAGGAATCCCTTTTTTCGATAGGGATGAATTTTTAACCCCGTTTGACAAAATGTTTGACTCAATGGTGGAATCACAATTCCCAGAAGTAGTTAAATCAGTTGGAGTCAAACCATATCAAGGTTCAGCATATCCAAAAGTAAACGTATATGAATACGATGATAAAGTTGGTATCGTGGCTGAAATTCCAGGATTGAATAAGAAACAATTAAACGTAGAAGTTGAAGATGGAGTTCTAACTATCTCAGGTGATAAACATAGTACTTTCGAAGATGAAGGTGCTAAGGTTCTTCGTAGAGAGTTAAAACAATCTTCGTTCAAACGTTCCTTTGAATTAGGTGAACAATTAGATGGTGATAACATCAATGCTAATTTTAAGGATGGAGTTCTTTCTGTATCTATTCCAAAAATAGAACCAGAGAAACCGAAGAAAACATTCGTAAAAATCTCATAATAGAGGTTACATAATATATAAAAGGGGCTCAACCGAATTTTTAGTTTCCACTAAATTAAAACTTAAAAAATCAACCGAGCCCTTTTTTTATTTCAATGGGTAAAATTAATAGGATAATTAAAATTAAAGATGTCCTATACGAGTGCTTAGGAACTATGTCTGTAAAAAGTTCTGAAATAAAAGGAACAGAATATTGGAAAGAAAAGTGGGGATCAGATACAGTTCTTAGAAACGGTAACGATTACTATTATTGTAGAACCGTTATTGACGCAGAATTTGAAGATATTTAAGAAAAACGATATTTATAAGTAGGAGAAACAGTATTATGTCAGATAAACCAGAACACACAACCTATTTTAGAGAACTTATTCGTAAGTTGAAAGAGTTAAGAATAAGTGCTGATAGTGGTGAAATCATTGTACCAAATGATGATGAAGATGTATTAGCTTTTAATGAATTAGAAATACCATTCCATCCAGAAATGTTTGAACGAATGAGTTCTGAAGAAAAAGAGGCTTTGTTTATTTGGTTAAATAAAGAAAATATGCCACAAGCGTAGTGAATGATAAGTTATTAGAGTTAAAACGAAAAAAGTTACAACAACAAATACTTTACTTACGAACAGAACTTGAAGAAACCGAATGGATATTTAAAGATTGTTTAAGAGAATTTGATGTTGAGTTTAGGAAATATTTTAAAGACCCAACTGAAACAAATAAAGATGATGTAACTTCTAAACCTCCTGAATATGACATACCGGCAAATGATGTCAATATGGTTTTTAAAAAAATAGCTAAAGAAACCCACCCAGACAAACTTATCAACAAAGACATATCAGACGAGGAGTATGATGCCAAGGTTGATATGTATAAAGAGGCACAGAGGTCAGTAAAGAATAGGGATTGGTCAAAGGTAGTAGAGATAGCAAAAGAATTAGGAATAGATATTTCCGACATCAAAAATGATGATAGTGAATATTTAAGTGAGAGTGTTAAGAGATTAACAGAAAAGATTAAACAATTAAAAACAACTTATGCTTGGAAGTGGGGGAATACCCCAGACCAAGACAAAGAGATTATGAAAGGAATGATTTTACAATCTCTTGGATTACAACAAATAAAGGAGAAAGAAAATGGCAAGTAGTAAAGAACTATACAACCAGTTAAATGACTTGTGGGAAGGTTTTCAAGAGAACCATAGAGCACATGCTGAAAAAGGTAATAAAGCAGCAGGTGGTAGAGCAAGAAAACACATTGGTGAGATAAAGAAACTTGTTACTGAATATAGAAAAGCTTCAGTAGCAGAATCTAAATAATATAGGATATATACAATATTTATAATAACAAAGGTAATATATGTTAAGAAAAGATCAGGTTGAATCACAACTCGACCAGTTACAATTAGCAGTGGAAAGGTTAAAATCAAGTTTGGTAGTTCCAACGGATCCAGGTGATGTAGGAACACCAATACAGGTCGTAGTGAACTCACTACAACAGATTGAGAATCAGATTGATGCTATAATTAACTTGATTCAATTGGAAGATGATTAATTAGTAACTGGGAGAACTCATGTGGAAACCACAAGAAGTAGGATATTTCCATATTTTGTAGGATTGGCTGCATTACTCGTAGCGGGTAGTGCGGCATTTTACTCTGTATTTGGATTATCTAAATTATTTAGCGGGGCTACTCTCGCCGTAATTATTATGGCAGGTAGCTTAGAATTTGCAAAATTAGTTTCAGCATCATTTTTATATAGGTATTGGACTAAAGTAAATACTTGGTTAAAATACTATATGACAGTTGGTGTAGTAATATTGGTTTTAATAACAAGTGCTGGTATCTTTGGCTTTCTATCGAATGCCTATCAAGGTGCTACGATAGAGTTTGAAAAAGAATCTACTAAACTATTATACAAAGAAGATAGATTAGGTCAATTAGAAGAAGATAAGCAATATCTTAAAGAAGAGTTAGAACTTGCTATATCAGAACTACCAGACAATTATATCACAGCGAAAAGACAACTTCGTGCAGATTATAATCCAAAGGTATTGGAAGTAAATGACCAAATATTAGATATTAAACAAGAGATAGGTGATTTAAAAACTGCCTTGATAGAAACTGGTGTTGATGTAGGTCCTGCAATTTATCTCGCAAGAGTTTTTGGGACAGACGTGGATACGGTGGTAAAATTCTTTATCTTCATTCTTATCTTTGTGTTTGATCCTATGGCCGTAGCGTTAGTTATAGCATATAACATAACTATGGTAAATAGGCAACAGGGGTCGTCTGGGAAACAGTCAAGTGACAGATCTCCAAAGAAAAAGAAACCAAAAAGACTTGGTTTATATAAAGAAGGTAAGACTATGGTAGAAAAGATAGTTAAAGAAACTTTTAAACCTGATCCCGATGAGGGAGAAGCAAAAAAAGATAATAAGGTTATAGAAGAAGTTATAGAAGAAGAATCAGGAGGTGGAATTTTTATTCCCGAAGAACGAGGTGCTATTAAGTATCCAGACGTAATACTAAAGAAAATGAAAGAAAACGAAAATAAGCCTTGACTCATATAGTATTTCTTATGTAAGATCAATTAAGATGAGAAAGAAAAAAAGTGAAAAAAAAGTAAAAAAAGCCTTGACTTTCTCATTATTTATTCGTAAGATCAAGTAACAATGAGAGATAATACAATGAATTTAAATGAATATTTAATAGAAAATGACAGACATATTGGGGATGTCGTTATTCTTAATAGTGTCGGTACAGCCTTAGATAAGGTTAGTGGAGATACTTTTCCAATGATGGTTGATAATACTATTGGTGTTGATGAACCGATGAATATTATGGAAATGGAAATTAACGGTGATTCTTATGATTGGTTTGAGGCATTATCTGATACTGATAAGGAATCTGTTGATGAGGTTATGTTTAATCTATCCTATGAATCTTGGGTAGAAGGTCATATTGGTGAACCTGAATATTTGGGGGAAAGATAATGTCTAATATGAATGAAACAATTTTCGGAACCGCTTATATGGTTGGAAAAGATGAATATGTTGAAGGAAAACATAGAGTTAAAAATATCAACCTTATTGATTTAATGGATGATTTAGGTTTTATACCCGATGGTAAAAATGTAAATGAGATTACAGATTTAAATGTTGTATGGTATTCTGATAATGATGGTGATGTTTATATTACAGAGATATACGACAACGATAGTGGAGAAGTTTATTGGACTGATCCTTCTGAAGATTGGACGGACGCTGATGATGAACTTACAAACTCACTTTTAATGTGGGGTGGATTAGAAAATACTATAGGAGATTATTATGTTTAAATCAGCCGCAGAACTTGGTAGAGAATTTCGTAGTGAAGTAGCACCAATGTTAAAATCAAAAGGATTTGATTTACGAATAGCTACATCCAGAAGAAGTTATTATCACGATGGTAAACTTAATGTTTCAATAATTAAAGTTCCAACTAATTTTCCTGTATGGACAAGTGAATATAGTCGTTGGGATAGAACTGATAACGCTGACAGACTTTTATCTACTATTAAAGATAGAATTAATATTCTTATTTCTAATAACAATGTAGAATTAGAAACTGAAGGTGAGGACGGTTTGGATGTAGATGTAGATGTTGAGTTTACATCAAAGATTCCTTACATATCTTATAAAAAGGATTCAAATGAATCTGATTGATAAGATTATAGAAGTTTTTGACGGAGAGATTATGGAAGATAATCAATGGCGTGTAGATGGTTCTAATGGAAACAAATACACGGTAGAATGGGATCCGTATCATAAAAATTATAGTTGTAATTGTTTAGGTTATACTTATAGAAGGAAGTGTAAACATACACATTTTATAAGTGAATCATTCCGCACTAAGTATAGAGGCCGTGCTGGTGCCAGAGTGGTTTAATGGGGTGGATTGCAAATCCATTAGTCGTGAGTTCGAATCTCACCCAGCACTCAAATTAAAGGAAAAGAAATGAAAAAATCTTGGTTATTAATAATGTCTTTTGACGAACACGATGGTAGTCCTAATGAGATTAAAACATTGTATCATGGAAAGACCAAACGAAGTATGGTAAAACATATGAATCTTTTACAAGATATGAATGAACATTTAGTATTATCTTTAGTAGAGGTAGATAAGAAATCTACCTATGATGATTTCATTCGTAGAGATGATTCAGAAGAAATGTTTTTTATGGATTCCAAATCAAATTGGAATAATGGTAAAACTTATGAGGACCTAAAAGAAGAAGCATTAGAAGAAATGCTTATGGGTTCTTTAATTAATGGCGACATGGGATACGCCTAAACGAAAGAGAGAAAAAAATGAAAACTGAAATAAGTAATTCATATAAAGTAGATGGTATACTTCATATGTGTTGTCATAAATGTGGTAGAGAAGTTAGTAACATTGGTTCAGAAACCGTCAGGGTAACCTGTTCTATGTGTGTTTTAGCTACCTGTGGTTTTCCTAAAGAACCTAAATCAACTTATAAACCAACGGGACGACCAGCTGGTTGGCATTGGATGAAAGAGTTCGTTGATAAGGACGGAACAGTTTATCACTTGGGTAAAGAACAACCTAAGTTAAAGGGAACTAAGAAACCTACTAAGGTTAAACCTGTAACGAAGAAACGTAAAAAGCGTCGGACAAAAGAAGAAATGCTTCTCGCTATAGACGCTGAGAGAAAGGCTGAATTGAAGAAAGCTCATCAGAAACAAAAAGATTTTATTAATCACAATATAAATAAAGGATAAAGTATGGAATTAATGGCATGGTTTATAAAACCATTTAATAAAAGTATGGTGTGGTTAGGTAGTACATTTTTTGATACCACAGTTTTTGGAATTAAAATAGGATGGATATTTGTCTATGTTAGTTTTACATATATGTTTTTTAATTTAACAGATATGGTATATAATAAAGCTTTCAATGATGGAGTTAAATCAGTAACAATAGGAGTCAATGAAAATGGCTAAAAAGAAAAAGTCTATACCGTTTCATGTGAAACATAATTATAAACAATGGACTTCGGATCAGGGTTATAGTTTTTGGGCAAAAGATGAAGAAGATGCAAAATTGTATCTTGAGAAAACAGAAGGGAATTTAGGTTCTCTTAAAGAGGTTAAAGATGTTTGAATTTATGGTTATAGGTATATTACTTTACATAGCCTATCAAGTCGCTAAATCTAACGACAATGATTGGTTTAACAATTTTCCATATTAATTAAGGAGTTAAAATGAGCACACATCCAATGAAACCCATAACTAAACCAGGTGAGGGAAATAGGACACAACAACAGAAGTATCTTTCACAAGATAGATATTTGGAAGAACGATACCAGATTTCAGTTGGGTTAAAAGGACCCAAAAGACTTGAAGGTGAATCGTATGAAGATTTTTGTATTCGTAGAAAAGCCGAAAATGGTTTGTTAAGAGAATATCTTAGAGGTGTTTGGGTAAAGAAGGAAGATTGACAAATTCTCAAGAAAAATTAAAACACTTATCAGCTACAATGTTACATTGGGCGGAAGAACATAAATTCCTAACCAAGAGAAAAGGTAATTATATAATACCAGCAAGAAATGGTGTTGAATGGAAAGAAGATTTTAAGTTTGTTACGAAGTTAGATAGTATGTTAGCTGATGGTCTTGATGTTAAATTAAAAAAGAAAGAAATGAAAATGTGTAATGAATTATATAAGTATTATGGGAGTTGTTATGACAGACTTCGAAAATAAGGCTTGTAAATTTTTAGGTGTTATACTATTTGTATTAGTTGTATTTATTGGAACACAAGTAATGGGATGTGCTTGTCCAGTTCCACCACCACCATCAGATTATATTGATGAAGTGGATACATCAAATCTTGTTTATATAAAATATATTCCAGATTGGTATATTGTACCAGATAAGTTAGAGGATAGGTTAATACTACCTATACATTTTATCGATGAAATAGATATGTCTAATTATGCGTAAAGTAATAAACTGTTTTAAAGAACATAATTTAGTTATAAACAAAAAACTGAGAAAGGTTTCAGTAGATGAAGGACTTAAAATCGCCGAGATTTTATTCACTACACTCAATGAGAGGAAAGACGGAATTGGTCTTGCGGCTAACCAGGTGGGTATTGACGCCGCTGTTGCTGTGGTTAATGTTAGGGAACCGCTTATTCTAATTAATCCTGTTATTAAAGAACAATGGGATGAGATAGATTATTATGAGGGTTGTTTAAGTTACCCAAAACGAGGTGTTAACACTAAGAGATACAGAAATGTTATAATACAAACCGAACAAGAAGAAAGTGGTTGGTATTTTAGTGGAGCAGAAAGTGGTGAAGAAGGTAAAGGTAGTTGGGAAGCAGAACAAAAACAAAATGATCAAGAACAAAGATTATTAGAATCTATTTGTGTCCAACACGAAATAGATCATTTAAATGGAGTTACAATAATGGATAGAGAACATAAACCAAAACCACTTAGAGTAAAAAAGAAGTGGGGTAGAAACGAACTTGTAGATATAACAGATGGTAAAATATTATCAACAATGAAATACAAAAAAGCAAAACCACTTATAGATAGTGGTCTATGGACAATTTATATAGGAGGTCCAATAACAGTATGAAGAAAAAAGTAGTTAAACCAATCAGAAGAAAATGTCATAATTGTGGAAAGATGGCAACTAATCCACTTGTATATCACATTGTTCCATCAATTCCATATGGGGCAGATATACCAGCATATCAAAAGAGTGCACCTAAAACCAATCGTGTTGATTTAAAAGGTGATAGAAAAATATCAGTTTATAATTTTTGTGACAATCAATGTTATGAAGAAGGTAAACCTAAAGTTCAATGAGCAAAAAGGTCAAAACAAAAACTAAAAAAGAAAAACCAAAACCAAAACCGAAAAGTAAGTATTCTAATGCCGGTAAAGGTGATAAGAGTAGAGTATCAGATGCTAATAAGTACGCTGAGAATTGGGAAAAGATTTTTGGAAAAAAGAAAAAGTGAAAAAATACTTAACATATGATGATGTAAATATAGTTCCAAAGTATTCGAAATTAAAATCTCGTGAAGATGTAAAACTTAATACACGATTTACAAAGAATACAGAACTCACTATTCCAATAGTTGCTTCACCTATGGACACCGTAACTGAATTAGATATGGCTATTGAAATGTTAGAGTGGGGTGGTGTTGGTGTTATACATAGATTTATGTCTATTGAAAAACAAGCCCATATGATGAAGGAGTTACATTATGAATGGGATAGATATTTTGATATTTCTAAAAATATGGGTGGTGATGTTGAAGAAAGAACTATAGATAAAGAATGGGATGAATGGTATGAGAGTGTAAAACATTGGAATAGTCCACCTACCAAATCAGATTGGAAAGATTTAAAGGATAGGTTTTATTGGGCAGATGGTATGATTAAAGATGAAGAGATTTGGAAGAAAAGACCATTATGTGCAGCAGTAGGAGTTACTGGAGATTATTTAGAAAGAGCGAGAGAATTAGTATGGAACGGATGTAATGTTATACTTATAGATGTAGCACATGGACATCACAAATTAGTAGGAGATGCTATTGAAGAAATTAAAAATGACATATCAGAAATCGAAGTCGTTGCGGGATCAGTTGCAACAGGAGATGGAGCAAAGTTTCTATGTGAAAAAGGAGCTGACGCCCTTAGAGTGGGAGTCGGTAACGGCTCATTATGCGAAACGAGAATCAGAACCGGGGTTGGACTTCCTTCGGTTACTGCTCTTCTTGATGTTTGTTCCGTTGCTGATGGGTATAATGTTCCTGTCATTGCTGATGGTGGGATTCGTAATGTTGGTGATGTCTGTAAAGGACTTGGTAGTGGAGCTGACACCATCATGGTTGGTTCGTTACTTTCAGGGACGAAAGAAAGTCCAGGTACAATAGAGAAAAAAGGTCAATGGCCAAACGAACAATTACATAAAAAATATAGAGGTTCTGCTTCAAGAGATTCAAAAGGAAACGATAAAAATGTTGAAGGTAATCACAAAGTTATACCATACAAAGGAAAAGTTAAAAGAATTTTACATGATATTAGAGATGGGATTAGGAGTTCTTGTTCTTATGTTGGTGCATCGAATCTGGAGGAATACAGGTCTTTGGTCGAATTTGTAGAGGTTACAAGGGCAGGTCAAGTTGAAGCACAACCACATTTATTAACTTAGGAGAATAAAATGGATATAGGAATATTAAATAGTCTTGGATACATTGAAGTTATAGAAATATCTATTTGGTTAGGTATAATGTATTTTGGAAAATGTTATATTGATAATTATTTTAAAGATAAACCTAAAAAAGATAAAAAACAATTATTGAATGATTAATTAATTTTTCTATACTTATCCCTAAGAATGGAGATATTTATATGGATATAGATAAAGTTATTCAGATATTAAGTGAGGCGATAGAAGATAAAGATTGGGACGTTCTCAAGGAATTATTAGAAGAATTAATTTATGAAGATGAAAATCCAATTAAAGAATACGAACAAGATAAAGATTTAGATGATGAAAATTTATGGGGCTGACAGGTATCGACTGGTATTATTCGATACTAAAGTGCAGTAGAGTTTGAGTAGACTCTTAAATAAAACTCAACCAAACCTAAATGGCGATAAATCGCTAGACGGGTTAGTAATTGATTGGCATTTAGCCGATACAGAACGGATGTTTAACGATTTCGTTGAACCCGTGATGGATTACGAACCAACTTACGCTTACGCATAAGTTACTGAGTTGTCTAACACTCGGTCATAAAATAAGTTAGACAAACGGTGGTTTCGTTGGATTACTACCTATTTGAAATCCAACCCTGAGCAACACAGAGATATGTTGTCGGAGTCGAGGTTACGAGCTCGATGGTGTTTTGTTGATTTTAACCTATGAGAAATCAAACAAACTGTAAATGACTTTGTATAGAAAATAGACAGGACGGGAGTTCGAATCTCCCCAGCTCCACAAAAATATGGTTATAAAAAAATACTATTACGAAAGAAGTAATCTCTTAGAATCCAATGTTAATATAAACTTTGAAGAACTACTTTGGATGGATGATGCTCAAACTGAAGAATGGATTGAGAATCTAAGAAAATTTATTATATCTGAATGGGATGAAAAAGGTATTCCACCTACAATTGGTCAAGACACTAAAGACTTAAAAAAGAACTTTATGAAATTGAGAGAATATGATGTTCATCATAAATTCTTGGTTAGTGATGATGACGGTAATAGGAATGTGATTAAGAATTACAATAAACATGCAAGTGGAGTTAATCAATTCTTTCCAACTATGTTAAAGACTCGTGTTCAGAATGGTTCTATTTATGATTGGTTTACAGACGAATATAAAGATAAATTTCAAAAGGTTATATTAAGAATTCTAAAAAGAGATTCAATGTATAATTGGTCTAAGTGTGTTTTAGTTGGTGAAGGAATACCAGAGAACTTTTTTATAGTTCAACACAAACACAATCAAGTAGAGAGTGAATACAAAACACTTTCAGTTGAAGAAGTAGAGAAGTTAGATGATAAACATAAAACCAATTTACCAAAAGAACTTGATGGTAAAACATATAAATTCTTAGTTAGAGATTTTCAATTAGGACAAAAGTTATTTCCAGCAGGCATTCAAGCATTCAGATTAGGACTTGGACAACCAGCAGTAAACTTCCCACCATTAACAGCAAGGTATTTATATGAGAAATATACAGAACATATATCACAAGACTTGCTCAATGTGTATGACCCATCAGCAGGTTGGGGTGGTCGTATTCTCGGAGCTATGTCATCACTCAAACGAATTCATTATATTGGCACAGACCCTAACACGGATAATTATATAGACGAGTTAGGTAAGACAAGATACGAATATGTGGCCGATTTCTTTAATAATGAAGTATTAGAAACCAATCCATTTTGGGAAGAAGAAAAAAATACCTATCATTTATTTCAAGATGGAAGTGAATTTATTGGGAACAATTCAGAGTTTCAGACGTATAAGGGAACACTTGACTTGGTTTTTACAAGTCCGCCATACTTTGACAGAGAGCAATATAGTGAAGATGAAGAACAAAGTTATAAGTTATATCCTAAGTATGATAGCTGGAGAGATGGTTTTCTTAAACCGACCTTGGTGAATGCATATGAGAGTTTAAGAGAAAATAGATATTTATTATGGAATATAGCAGATATCAAAATTGGGAAGAATAAATACCACCCGCTTGAACAAGATAGTATTGATATCATTGAATCTCTTGGTGGTGAATATAAAGGTAAATTAAAAATGTTAATGACATCTATGGTTGGAGTTGATCAATCTAATGTCAAAAACGCGGTCAAAATAAACGGAACTTATTTAAAATATGAACCAATTTTTATATTTTATAAGCCAAAAAAGACTTGACTTTTATGAATTTATTTCGTAAGATCAAGAGTAATTCGAAAGGAAAATAATATGATATCAACAAACAAGGCAATCGCGGGAGTTGTCCTAATAACATTATTAAATGGATTTGTATCTGTAAATATGTTTAAGCAACAAAGTGGTTTCTACTCAGATGAAGTTGATAAACTTTTAACGGACAATCAAAAATTACATACAGAACTTACAGAGTTTTATAAGTTTGGTGTGGAAGTTGATGTAACTATGTATCAACCAATATATCCACAAACAGATAATTCTCCAGATATAACAGCTGACGGAACAAAAATTCGTATCAGTAAAGCAAGTGATTACAAGTATGTAGCATTATCTCGTAATCTTTTAAAAAGATGGGGTGGTCCATTTGACTATGGAGATTTCATTCTTATTAAAGGAACAACAGATAGTCATAAAGATGGGGTATATCAAATAAGAGATACTATGAATTCCAAGTGGGTTAATGTTGTAGATATTTTAGAATCTGTACATATTAAACCATATAAGTATGAAAATGTTCACATCTATAAGATGAATTGGACAGATAATTTAGAATTAATAAATAAGAAATCATAAATGAAAGTAAGGAAAAAAGATGATCAAAGAAAAATCTGAAATTAAAGTAGGAGATTGGGTTCATGTTTTAATAGTTGGGTTTAGATCTGGTATTAACTCAAACGAACCAGCATATCAAATAGAAAGTATTGACGGTAGTGACTACACCGCAGTTCAGAAAGAAGGTTCTTATGAACATAGAGTAACAGTTAAAAAGGGAAAATTAAGGAAATTATAAAGAGGTTATAAATGAAACAACTTACAGAAACCCAGTTAGTAGATAACTGGAACAAGTTGTTGCAATTAATAGAAGATACATTTGATGGTGAACGGAAAGACCGATTACTTGAAATGTATAAGTTCTTTGAAGATAGAATGTTAGTTGCACCAGCATCAGGAAAAGAAGAATACCATTATTGTTATGCAGGCGGTTATGTAAATCACGTTCTTCATGTTTGTGAAACAGCACTAAAAGTATCTGAAACTTATGAGTCTGTCGGGGGTCATAAGGATTGGACAGATGAAGAACTTATCTTCTCTGCCATGCACCACGACTTAGGTAAGGTCGGTGATTTAATTGGGGAATATTATGTTCCACAAGATAATGATTGGAGAAGAAAAACACTTGGTGAGGTTTTTACTCATAATACAGATATACAAAATATGAGAGTTACAGATAGGGCTCTATTTCTCTTACAACACTTTGGAGTTAAAGTCAATCTAAATGAAACTCTTGCAATCAAACTTTCCGATGGGTTGTATGATGAAGCAAATCCATATTATCTTAAAGTGTTTGATGCAAAACGTTCACTTAAAAATCACTTACCATATATTGTTCATTGGGCAGACCATATGGCAACTCAAGCAGAATTTGATGAGTGGAAACTTGGTGATGAAGATTTAAAAGAAGAATTAGAAAGTAAATTAGACAATATCAAAAGTATTAGTGTTGGTAAAACTGAAACTAAACAAGAACACACGGATGAAGTTTTAGAAAATAAACATAAAGACTTGTTTGATGAGTTATTTGGAGATAAATCATGATTATAGAAATAGTATTAGGATTATTTGTTCTTGCAGAAGGATATGTAATTTGGAATTTAAATAGAAAAACAGAACTACTTGAAACTTGGGTAGAAAATTTTAGTGATAAAGTAACACAAGTTCAACAAGAATTAAAAGATATAGATTCTACTGGTCATTTTGAGTCAGATGACGAGATAGGTTCTATATTTAATTCTATAAAAGAAGTAGTTGATGAATTAAATGACTTAACTGAAGGAGAAGAAATAAGTGAGTAAGACTACAACACCAGTAAAGAAAAAGAAGAAAACTAAAAATTATTATTTTAATCAGACAACTGAAAATGCTATTATTCGTTATAATAAAACAGATGATGCAAGATTAAAAAATACAATTTATAATGAACATATATCATATGCATTTGATAAGTTAGCTGAAAATATTATTCACACATTCAAATTTTATTATTTTGATGTTCCATCAGAACAGGTAAAACATGAAGTTGTTTCTTTTCTTGTTATGAATATGCATAAGTTCAAAGAAGGTAAGGGTAAAGCATTTTCTTATTTCAGTATTGTTGCCAAAAATTATTTGATTCTTCATAATAATAAAAATTATAAGAATTATAAGATTCATGATAAAATGGATGTTCTTGATTATAGTAATAATATAAAAGATATGCAAAAAAATTCAGAGGTTGCAAATTTTAATCAAGAATATGTAACAGAGATGTTAGATTATTGGGATAACAATCTTACCAATGTTTTTAGACGACAAAAAGATATATTGGTAGCAGATGCTGTATTAGAAATGTTTAGACGGAGAGAAAACATAGAAAATTTCAATAAGAAAGCTTTGTATATTCTCATTCGTGAAATGACTGGTTCTAAAACTCAACACATAACTCGTATAGTTAATCTGATGAAGAAATATAATATGAATCTTATGACAGAGTTTAGAAATACAGGACAAATTGATACTGCAAATACAGGATCATTTCTGTAACACTTCAATACAAGTGTAACATTTTGATAGAACCAAAGTGTTACATTCACCATAAAACTTCTAAGAAAATAAAAGACTACTCAATCGAGTAGTTTTTTATTGCCCCTACATCTTCAATAATATAAACACTTAAAAAATAAATAAAAAAAGTTTCAAAAATAGGGTAGTTTGGTATAGTTCTTGTAGTATATAGGTAACGACACAATCACAAAGGTTGGTCAATCAAACAAATAAAGGAGAACGAAAATGTTCAAAAACCTAATTAAGAAACTAAAGAGTACCAGAGGTAATTCACTTGCTGAATTCGCTGTTGTTACTGCGATGATGGGTACATTAGCCACAACCGCCGCACCGAAATTTGGTGGAGTTGGTGACAGTGCTAAGGCCAGATCAACTATCGCATCTATTGACAAAATTGCGTCAGCAGCTAATAACTACTACAACGCTAAGGTATCTGAAGAAGGTCGTGGAAGATTTCCAGGACAAACTAAGTATGATGAAAAAGTTGGTGGATTCGATTTACCAGCTAACACACTTACAGATGCAGCAGTGGAAATATATTTAGAAACTATTCTGAATACACAAACCACTTATGAAGCAGACTTAACCGATTATGTGTATGTATTCTCACCAGCAGTAGATGATGAAGATGCACTCGCAGCAGATTGGATGAGTTTCGTAGGTGAAACACACCAAGTAGATGTTGGATTTGATGTAGATGGTGCAAATGATTTTAAAGATAACTTTGGTAACAATGGTATATCTTCACCCTTTCAGGATGGTGCTTACATTTACTTAGTAATCGCTGGAAGTGGAAGTGGTTCAAGTGCAAAAGCACCTGCTTTGATTATAGCAGACGCTGAAAATCCTTCAGAACTTCACAAGGTATTAACTCCGTAAGGAAGAAAGGAGATTAGTCATGTTAAAAAATCAAAAAGGATTCACATTAATTGAACTCATTATGGTTACGATTATCTTGGGTATCCTTGCAGCCGTGGCTATACCAAGATACGCAAGTACATTAAATATGGCAACAGTAAGGACTGAAAAGGCGTTTGTTGACCAATTGTGGGCAGGATGTGAGATAGTAGCAAGTGATAGATTGATTGAATTCGGAATTGAAGAGTGGCCGTTTAATCCACTTACAACCGTAAAACGAAGTCGTGGTATAGTATTAAATTTAAATTTAGGAGTACCCGATGAAGATAATGAATGGCAGTTTAGTTTGGATGCAGTAGATGATCCTGCAGTATTCCATCAAAGAGCAAATGATGAAATTTATTATTACACGTATGATTCAACCAATTTTGAACTCTCTGAAACTCCTGTTCTTTACGAACCTACTCAGTAGTATATTATTATCACAAGAAAGGACGGCTTCCTTTAGAGGTCGTCCTTGTGATGATACTGAATACAGAACTGATAGTGGATTACCTGGATGGAAAAACTATGGTGAATGGTTATCTGAATGTGATTCGTTAGCAGATGCATACGCCGATTCTACATTTGCTATTGTGCTTAAAGAACGACATAGACAACAAGTAATAGAAGATAGTCTTGAACAAATTGAAATAGATAATATTGATTTTGATAAAGAATTAGATTTAGATGTTATGTGGGAAACAACAGTTTGGGAAGAAATTACAGAGATTGGAGAAGAATATATTGGTGAAGTAGAACAAATAACAGCAGTTGCTGGTGTTCGTGGTGCTGAAGCAGAAGATGAGGCGTTAGCACATCTGTATTACAGAAAGAGTATGAGGGGATTACAAAAAGAAGATTTAGAAAGAGCGTATGGAAAATTGATGAATAAGAGAAGTCTTATAATGGAAAAGGATCCAAATAGTTTGGAATTAAAAAAAATTGAAACATACTTATTACAAATAAAACAAAGAATAAATTCATGAAAATAGAAAATATATTAGAAGTTATAGTTGGTACATTAATGGTTATTATAATCGCCATACTATTAATGCCAAAAGAAGAAGTTAGTAATGAACCTATCATTATAGAAGAAACTTTTAACGAACATCCTTTAATAGCCTGGCACGATACTGATAAAAAGGGTGATATTGTAAAGATTAGATATAGAGTTTCATATAAAGATACATTTATAGAAGTTGTTAATGATAAAGGTAAGGTAGTTCACAAACAACCATTTCAGAGAAGTCCTTGGGAAGATGGAACTCCAAGAGATTTTACATATACTTGGACGTTATATTATACACAGGATTATGGAGATGAAATACCACCTGGAGAATACGAAATACGAGTTTGTCACATATATTCAAGGAATATTGATTTGAGAACTCGAATAACAATTTAAAGCAAAAAAAAGGGGTGTTTCCACCCCTTTTTCATTATCCGATAATAGCTATTTACGGAATAAACCCACCAACACCAACAAAGCGACAAGTCCAGCGAAACCGGATTCGCCGAATTGATTTATGATTGATGTCAGGTTACCAATTACATTAACGCCAAAGATACCACTTCCGAACAATACTTCACCAACGGCTCCGATTGCTACAAAAGAGGTAAGTAGGTGAGCTATATCGTCCACCCAACCTTTGACTAATGTGATGACTTCCTTCATTAGTTATCTCCCGATTTTTTACTTATCATTTAACAAAAAAGAGATTTTTAACTTCCGTTTTCTGTTGTCAAGAACTGTTCTCGACATAAATAAATATAATATATACGATATTTCTTATTTTAATATATATAGATAGGAGAATCTGTAATTTTTAGGTTATTTTATATTTATATATGAGTTATAATATCTATTTTTAATACAATACAGGGAATATCAAAATGAGTCAAGATTACGAATTATTTGAAGGTAAATCACTATCATCATTATTTAAAGATATTTACGATAATTCCAAACACAATAAAGAACAACTTGAAATGTTAGTTAAAGAAGTTGCTGGATTTATCAAAGATGGGGATATGGCTATTCAGTTAATTCCTATGATAAAAGAATATTTGGAAATAAATGTGAAGAATGATGAACAACTTGTTAAATTAGCCACAGTTGTTCAACGATTAATTGCTGCCGAAGCCAAAGGTGGTGCAGAATCGGAGTTCGGTTTATCAGAAAAAGAAAAAGAACAATTACTAACGAGTATTGATGAAGTAGTTGTAGACATTCAAAAGAAATCAGACGAAATATCAGAAGATATACAAACAGTTAAGGAAAATTAATGGGTTGGTTTAAAGATAAGGCAGAAGATGTTCTTGATGCCTTTACTGGAATAGCAGAGGGTCCAGCTAAAGTTAGTGATATTTTTAATGCAATTAAAGGAACACCGACTCCCGAATTTTATGAATTAGAGTTAGCAGAAGTTATTGAGCTTTGGGTGGACGAGGAAGATTTACCTAAAATAAAAAAGGGCTCTGATAAGGGTAAACCAGATTGGTCAAAGTATGGTTGGATTAAGGCACGATTATTTTATAGTAGTGACGGTGAAGATGATTATCGTTATATGAAACCAATGGATGCCAATATAAAAGATTATCCATATCCAGGAGAATCAATTATTGCCGCTCAATATATTTTGGGGGGAGATGAAGATTATTATTATACTCAAAAAATGAATCTAAATGGTAGAGTAGATATTAATAGTCGGCCAGGAATTAGTAAGTATTTAACTCATTATACTAAAGATACTGTACCCGAAGCATATAAAGAAAATTTACCTACATTAGTTGATGATAGCGTGACTGTTAGGGAATTAGATGTAGAAGAAGGTGATATAGCATTTAATGGTAGATTTGGTAATACAATAAGACTTGGTAGTAATATTAAAAAGATAAAGAAAACAACAAAGACTACTACAGGTGGACATACTCGTATTACAACTCTTACGGGAAAAGTTAATTCACCCAATCTTATTATGAGAGTCGGGCAGGGAGTGGAAGAAACAGTAAATTTTAAACCAGTAAAAGAAGATATAGATTTAGATGGTAGTTCGATATGGATGACTACCGACCAAATAGTTCCACTCACTCATTATGAAAGTAAAGTCACTGGTGTGAATCCAAAATTTAAAGAAGAAAGTAGTGGAAAACAAATAGTTTTAACTTCTGATAGATTAGTTTTTAATTCAAGAAAAAATACTTTTCTATATTCAGATAATGATATAAATTTAGTTAGTAAAAATAGAATTGTATTAGAAGGTCATAAAAATGTATATCTTGGAAGTGCACCAGAACAAGGAAAAGCAACTGGGGCTAGACGTAACAGAGCAGCAACAGGAAATACAGGAAAAGAAGCAAGAATTCAACCAGTTTTACTTGGTGATACTACGATGAGAATAATTGAAAATTTAATGCAAGCTCTAATTGAATTTAGTGTCACTATGCAAAGTGCAAAGGGATCAGTTGTAGATTTTGTAGTTCCAGTATCAGGTATTCATGAGGGATGTACTGGATTACAAGGAACTTGTGAACAATTAATTGAAGATTTAGATAAAGCAAAAAGTGATATAGTTAAAACAGTATAGGAATATAATGGCACAAAGATGTAAATCAATAGCAGGACAACGAGTAACGTTAGGTCCAGGAAAACCAATAATGGCTGGATCTGAACTTATAGATGGAAGTGCTATATGTAATGGAGTAGAAGAATACCCAATTCAGTTTATACACGATGATGGTTGTATTACAGGAGAAGATGGGGCAACTTTAGTTTGGCCAGATACAGGTAATGATTTAATTCGGTTTGATGAAAACGATCATGTTCCAGTTGGAACTCAAATATATAGAGGTAGAGTTAATGATGGTGGAAATTGGTTTGATGCCCCACATCAAGTAGAGAACGAAGGAGCTTTTGCTGGGGGTGGTGCAGATGGAGATACGGATGGTAGTGGTGATGATGACGGTGAAGATAAAGGATTTTGTGCTGGAAAGGGTAATGTTGATTTACCTGAAGATGAAGATTGGCTTATAGAATTAGCTAATTTAGAACTTCCTGATTTACAAGGTTGGTTACTATCTGGATTTACTGCAAAAATACAAGAGTTAATGGGTAAACTTAATAAGGTATTGGGTAAATTAAATGCAGATGTAGATAAGATAATGGAAAGAGCTACTCTTGATCCTGAAAAAGTTTGTACACAACCTGTAAAAGATACTATTAATTATTTATTAGGAATAATGGCATATATAATGAAAATAGTGCCAATAATGAAAAAGATAGTTCAAATCATAAAAATTATTCAAAAGGTTATAAAAATAGTTAGAAAGATTTTAAAGTGGACACCACCATTTGTAGTTCCTATAATTGAAGCATTAATGAATGTATTAAATATTATGGGATTAGTTGATATGTGTGTTAGTATGTTAGTAAAAACAGTTGGTAGATTTTCAACAATCATTCCTGTATTACAGGCACAATTAATGAGTATTTTAGCACAATGTGCAGGACAAGATTTAACAGACAAAGAAGCCTGTGAAGCAGCAGGGGGAACTTGGATTGATCCAAAAGAGATGGCAAAATTACAAGAAATGTATGATGCAATATCAAAAGAAACTGCCGGTATGATAGATGATGACGCGTCAGTTGGATTTTGTGATTTTACAGAACATTTAACTAAAAAAGAGTGTGAAGCAGCTGGTGGTAAATGGACAGAGTTAGATGTAGATACAAATTTTGATGAAGTAGATACTACTGCATTATCAAAAGAATTGGCAAAACAATTGGAAGAATTAAATAGATGTTTTTCCAGTCCAGAATTAAATGATTATTTAAAAGGTTTATAGAGGAGATCATAAAATGAAGAAACAAGAGTTAATAAAAATAATTGAAACCGTAGTTCGTAAGGAAGTTAAAAAACAAATGAATGAGATATTTATTAAAGATAAAGACTCATCTTCACTTACCGAATTAGTTTCAAAACCATTAATTAAAAAAGAAGAGGTCAAAGAACCTATTAGGAAGAAACAAGTTAAACCTAAAAAGGAAGTAAACTATACATCAAACAAAGCTCTCAATAAAGTTTTGAATGAAACCGTTGGTGGAGTTCCACAAGGTGAAGGTGGATATGAAACGATGGGTGGTGGAGTTTATGATACCAGTAAGATAAATGATGTACTTGCTGGAGCTACAGGTTTAGGAAATACAGAAGGTGCAAAAGAACGAAAACGAGAAATAGCAGCAGTTGATTCTATTAAGAAAGCTGGTGTAAATGTTGACCAAGTTCCTGACCATGTAACGGATGCATTAACAAGAGATTATTCAGCTGTTATGAAAGCGATAGACCAAAAAAAGGGTGGAACGAATTATCGTCCATAGTGAGGTGAATCATGGGATTAGATAAAAAGTTTCTAAAATATAAACTTGAAAAAATTAAGAATGATAGAATTTTTAAAGAACAGGATTCAGAAACTAAAAAGAGGATACGAAAAGAAAATTCTAAATTAGCCCAAGAAGAAGCTGATGCAATACATTCTTATTTAACAGGTGAAGATCCAATAGATGCATTAGACAATAAGTCTTTTTTAGAAAATAGATTACCTGGTAGTTTATTTTTAATACCGAGAAGGAAGAAAGTAGGAAATAAAAAATGGGAAAATCAAGGTGAGTTAAATATACGGCGGAATCAATCTGACCCAACTACTAAAAAGAATAGATTATTAAAAGTATTGAAAAAATTTAAAACGGTAGCTAAATCAAATGCTAATTATGGTAAAGAAATATTAAAACTTGGAAGAATTTTTGATAGGTTACGTGTAACTTTTGGTAGTGAAGGAATTAAAGTTGATGGTAATATAAATATGAAGTCTATGGATGTACAAGGAGATATTAATTTAGGAGGAAAGTTAAATTTTGTAGATACACCCGGCCAACAAGGTCCACCACCGCAAAGTTTAACTCCTAATGGATATGTTGAGTTACCTGGAGGTATGATAATGCAGTGGGGAACAGGAACTTCTTCATCAGACGATGAACAAAATTTTGAGTTTTCATTAGAATTTCCGAATGCATGTTTTAATGTTGTTACACAAAGAATAACTGGAGATGCACGAGATGTACTTCCTGTTCAAAATATTACAACTACTAATTTTGAGATTAATAGAAACTCAGCCATCGATGGTAGTCATGATTTTTACTGGCAAGCAATAGGAAATTAAAGGAGAATATAAATGGGAGCAAGAGAAAAAGATTTAAATCCAGATACTTACATTGGATTGAAACTCCCTATGGGATATTCTGATTCTGGATACTTTAAACAAACCAAAACCACACTTCAACAGGCAAAACATAATATCATAAATTTGTTGAAAACTATTCCAGGTGAAAGACTTGGACAACCCACATTTGGTTCACAGTTACATTCAATATTGTTTGAACCTATGAATGAAGATTTCGGAGATATATTAGAAGAGTCCATTAGAAGTTCACTTGCTAAATGGCTACCATATATAAACATTAAAAATATAGAAATTACAATGCCAGATTATAATATTAATAGAGTAAATATATCAATAGATTTTGGATTGTCATTCGAGCCCGATAGATTTGGAACGGTTTCTGTAAATTTTGACCAATTTGAATCGGCGATTAATCAATAAGGGAGAAAGAAATGGCTACAAAGGGAGTCAGTAAAGACGTAAAATATTTAAACAAAGATTTCTCTGCATTTAGAGATGGTCTTATAGAATTTGCAAAGACATACTTTCCAAATACATATAATGATTTTAATGAATCAGATCCAGGTATGATGTTCATAGAAATGGCATCATATGTTGGGGATACATTGTCTTATTATATGGACGAACAATTTAAAGAAAGTATGTTATCATTTGCAGAAGAAAAGAAAACCATATATGAAATTGCACAAGGATATGGATACAAACCCAAACAAGGTTCAGCCTCATCTGTAACACTTGATGTATTTCAAGTAGTACCTGCTGACCCTAATAATGTTAAAGATGAAAAAAGACAACCAAATGAAGATTATTGTCTTACAATACCAGCAGGAATGCAAGGAACATCCGATAACGGTACTATTTTTAGAACAACAGGAGATGTTATATTTAGAGATTCTGGTTCTATGAGTCCACGACAAGAAGATATTTTTGAAGTAGACGATGATAGTAATATTACAAAATGGTTATTGAAGAAACAAGTAAAGGCAGTTAGTGGAACAACTGTTACTGAATATATAACATTTGGAGCAGCAGAAAAATATAAAAGAGTTGCTTTATCAAATACTCCAGTATTAGAAATAATTTCAGTAACAGATAGTGATGGAAATAATTGGTATGAAGTTCCATTTTTAGCACAAGATACAGTATATGCAGATTTTGATAATACTACACAAAATTCTCCAGATTTAGTAGAAGGTAGAAATTTTGCACCATTTTTATTAAAACTTGTAAAGACATCTAAACGATATAAAACTTATATAAGACCAGATGGAAGAACTGAAATGAGATTTGGTTCAGGAGTAGCAGCAGGATCTGATGAAGAAATAATTCCAAACCCAAATAGTGTTGGTTCTAATTTACCAGGAACACCGAGTTTTCTTGATACATCATTTGATCCAGCAAACTTTTTGAATACAGAAACTTATGGTCAATGTCCAACTAATACAACTCTTACGATTAAGTATTCGTATGGTGGTGGAATAGATGATAATGTATCATCAGGTCAAATTAATAATATTACATTACAGGCTCCATACTTTGATAGTTCATTGACTTTGGATTCAACTTTACAAGATGTGTCTTTAAGTTCTACAGCACTAACAAATCCACAACCAGCAACTGGTGGTGGTGGACCAGAAACACTTGAAAATGTGAGAGTAAATGCATTAGCTTACTTTCAGGCACAAAGTAGAGCGGTAACTAAAGATGATTATATAACTCGTGTTTATTCATTACCACCAAAATATGGTAATATAGCAAAAGTTTATATGATTCAAGATGAACAAGTGGCATCAACAGACCAATTTACGGGAGATTCCACATATCAATCTAATCCATTGGCATTGAATATGTATATGTTGGGATATGATCAAAATGGAAAATTGATTAGATTAAATCAAGCTGTTAAAGAAAACATAAGAGTTTATTTAAGTCAATATAGAATGATGACTGATGCAGTTCAACTTAAAGATGGGTGGATTTGTAATGTTGGAATTGACTTTGCAATTTTAACTAAAAAAGGATTCAATAAAAATGAAGTTTTGTTAAATTGTGTTAATAAATTAAAAATATATTTTGATATAGAGAAGTGGCAAATAAATCAACCTATAATAACAGCCGATATGGCATCCTTATTGATTACAGTTGATGGTGTTGCAACAGTAGTTCCACCACCAGGACAACCAAATGATCAGGAACAACAATCGATAATCGTTGTTAATAAACAGGGAATTGGTAAGGGTTATTCTGATAATTTATATAACATAGCGGGAGCAACATATAATGGAATAGTTTATCCACCTGTTGATCCTACAATATTTGAAGTTAAATACCCCGATACTGATATTCGAGGTAGGGTATTAGGAGATATATAATGCATTATTTTGAATACGCAACAAAAGATACAACATTATATGAAGTCAGTAAAAGTATGAATACTGGACTCGATGAAATTATTGAGATTAGAAAGGATATGAATGATGATGGTTCAGTAGTAAACGTTTCTCGTGCACTAATTAAATTTGATATAAATTATATTTCAGAATCAGTATCTTCGGGGTTAATTACGTCTGGATCAAATACTAAATTTTATTTAAATTTATATGACGCAAACTCATATGCATTAGATATTTCACAATCATTATATGGATATCCAGTTAGTCAATCTTGGAACATGGGTTCGGGTAGAACTGATTCAAATCCTAAAATTGAAGATGGGGCAAGTTGGAAGTATACAAATAATAATGATGATGCAACTCCTTGGTATGGAAGTTATTCTACATTACAAGGAAATACTTTTGCAAGTGGAACTTTAACAATTAATAATGGTGATTATGATAATCAAGAAGTTACTATTGGTGGAGTTGATTTTGTATTTATAAGTGGTTCAAGTAAAGTATTTGATAATAGTTCATCTGAAATATTTGTAACTTCTGGATCAACAACTGGTAGTTCTATTAATAATTTACGAAGTGCTATTAATAATACTGTAAGTTCTTCTTTACATGGATTGGCAATTTCTGCAAGTATAGGAACTAATCCTGGTAGTATATTAATATTATCTGGAAGTTCAACAGGAACATCAGCTAATTTATCTGCTGCATCATCTTCGGGATTATTTGTATTTAACGGAAGTAGTGCATATGCCGTAGAAGGTGGAACTGATATAACATCAACACTATCGGGTGGGGGTGGAACTTGGTATAGTGGAAGTGGATATGAAGCTTCACAATCTTTTACACATGAAGCTGCAGATTTGAGAATGGATGTAAGTGATATTACTTGGAGATGGTTACATAGTACAGTTCCAAACGAAGGATTTATATTAAAAAGAAGTGGAAGTATGGGAAATTCAAATTCAACTCTTGATGAAGGAAGTACTAAAAAACTTGGCCACTTTTTATTTTTTGGTAGAGATACACATACAATTTATCAACCAAGATTAGAAGTTGTTTGGGATGATTCCACTTGGGCTACTGGTTCTTTATCGGCACTTTCATCTGCCAATTTAGAAGATATGGTTCTGTATATGAGAAGTTTACGACCTGAATATAAAGAAAAGTCAAAAGTAAAATTTAGAGTTATTGGTAGAGAAAGATATCCTGAAAAGTCGTATGCAACAAGTGGATATAGTACAGGATATACAACAGTAAAGACTTTACCGAGTGGAAGTACTTATTATCAAATTAAAGATGCTTATACAGAAGAAGTGATTATTCCATTTGGGAGTGGTACAAAAGTAAGTTGTGATTCAACAGGAAACTATTTTAATTTTTGGTTGAATGGATTACAGGCAGAAAGATTTTATAGAATAGAATATAAAGTTGTAAGTGGTAGTGGAACTGCTAATGAAACAGTAGAATTCTATGATGAAAAACATTCCTTCAAAGTGGTGAGATAAAAGATGCCGTATTCAAAAGATGAATTAGCTAATCTTCCATTTTATCAGGCTCTTGTGACTAAAGATGAATCTAAATATTTAGAAATAATTGAAAGTAAAACAACAAGTGGTTTTATAAGTGGTGGTATTTTAAGAGATGCTTCATCTAAAAATATTATTTTGTTTGAAAAAATAATTAGCGGAGAAGGAACAGACGGAACAAGTCATCCAGAAAATCATACTCTTTCATATGAAGATGGGTATTGGATATATGAAGAGAATGAAGAACTTAATAAAATAATTAAACGAGAATTTACGGAATTCTAATGCCAACAAAAAAACAATTAATTAAAGATACAATAACTGGAAAATTATCAAGATTAAAGGCAAAAGATTTGCCTCTTGTTGGTATTGATGGCTTAAATGATGGTGATATAGTATCACCTTTTGGAACACTTACTACTGATATAATAGAATATCATGTATATGATACTGATGATAATTATACAGCTTCAGGTCTAATAGAATATCCACTTCCGACTGATTTGGATGTTGGTTCTCATGTTAGAAATCTTGGATATGAACGTGGAACTTATAAAATAGTTTATAATTTTTTAAGACAAATTGGTGGTTCTCATAAAGTTGTTTTAACCAAGAAATCAGATAAAAGTATTTATACTGGTCAATATATGGTTGAAACTAATGGTAAGATTTTAGCTTCACATTTTCCACTTCCTGATGTAGAACCAAATTTAGAAGTTCCATTAACTGATGATAACGGAAATGAAATAGAACTTCTTGTTCAAGATGATAAGTTTTGGTTACAAGAAATATCTCCATCCCGAACAGAAATAAGACTACGACCAAATCCAGCAATAAATGATATAGATTATTATGAACAATTTAGATTGTTGGGATATACTTGTTTATCTTATTCTGATGTAAGTGGAACTTCAGATATAACATTTGAGTCCATAGATGGTAAAACTGCAACGATAAACAACGGAAGTATATCACTTAATCAAGCAATGGTTGGTGGAACTCTTAAAATAAGAGAAGCTTTTGTTATAGACCACGATGAAACTCCAGAAGTAATATCAAGATATTTTCCATTAATTGAAAATACAACTTTAAATGTATCGAATAATATAGTTACCAATGGCCATTTTAGTAATGGATTAGATGTTGAAGAAAAAGGACAGAGTTCAGTAAGAAATAGTATTGTTGATAATATTGCTAATCCAGGTAATACTAAATTTGTATTAAAAACCCAATCGGTTGGTTCGGAGGATATGCAAAACAAATATCAACTTTTATTAAAAGGTATCCCTGGTGAAAATTATATAATAAGTTGTTGGGTACATTGGACTCCAGAGTGGACTAATAATAAGACATTATTTATAGGTGGTATAAATTCTCCATCGGGAGATATACATTTCAATGATGGTATAGCAGGTCAAACACAACCAAGAGCCGTTTCAGAAACAATAGAAGTAGATGGTAATTTGTGGGAAAGATATTATAAAGTTATAACAATTCCAGAGGATTCTGATGGTAATATAGATTTACAGTTTGGGCATACAAATGAAGAAACACCAGATGGATATGGTGAACGGTATATTACAAATATTCAAGTTGAACCAGGAAGTTTGGGTGGGATTCCAACTCCATATATGGAAGTTGAAAGACCTGAAGAAGTTGATGTTCCAATCTCAGGCCAAATTTCATTCATATCAGATCCTGATACTGAAACTAATCAAGTAGTTGAAGCAATCCTTACTGAAGAAGATGATGGGTTTATTGATTCGATGGTTAGTGGTGAAGGTAGAGGAAGTGGTGTTCTTACTATTAAAGATGCATATGTTGTTGATGAGGTTTTTAGTGAAGATACAGAACTAATTGTAATAGATGATATTCCATTAAAAAATCCATTAGCTACTGATATTAGAAAATATGAACGAGAGTTTCGTGTAAGTCCATATCATGGGGGTGGTACAAATAGAATTTGGATTAGAGTTGATAATACTTTTACAATAACTTCTTTTAATTCATTAAATGTTCCAACAGTTATTGGTACTACACATGGTGTAGCGGGGGCCTATAAAGAGTCTTATACATATGCCTTACCAGATGATTTGGAAAGATTAGAAATACAAACTCGTAATAATACAAAAGGAGCTGGATTTCTTGCAAAAATAAAATGGAATGGAAGTATAATTAGAACGGGAGATGGTGAAGGTAGTTATGAAGATGAGAATGAAGATTGGAAACGAGATCATTATGGTGATTCAGGGGAAATTGATGTTCCCGAAGTTATTTATACATCTACTAATTCTTCAGGTCCATTTGAAATTATATCAAACTCCACTAATGCAGAAGATTTAAACTGGAGTGAACAATTAGGTAAAAGTACAAAGACTGCACATAAACAATTAAGAGATTGTGATTGGGTTTGGTCAACTGAAGTAAATAATTCTCAAGATTTAGTTTGGCAATGGATACCAGAAGGTTCTGTAACCGATTTAATTTGGCAATACCCAGATCCAATTTTATATTCCGATGCAGTAAGACCAAATGGTTGGTCAGATGGATTTAATTCATTTAATTGGGGTGGATCCGAAACAGCAAGAATTGATCAAGCAAGATGGCATAGTGGTTGGTTAGGACATCACGCTAAGTGGATTCAAGGTGAAGGTCAATTTGGTGAAACTTGTATGAAGTTTATTGATAAGAATTCAGAATTCTTATCACCAAATCACGTAAATTATCCAACAACAGAGCCACATAGAACAGGACTTTCTTCTGCAGAACATGAAACTTTATCACATAGGTGGATGGGAATTTCACAAACATTACCACATGCAATGGTTGCTCAAGGAATTGAACCTGGTAATAAAATTACAGTTAGTTGGTGGCAAAAATCAGATACAGTAAATAAAGGTGCAATGGTTGGGTTACATCATTATAGGAAAAGTGATGGAAATGTTACTTGGGGAACTTCCATAGGAACTCATCCAGCAACATTAGAAGAAGGTAGTTTATCAGCTGGAGAAAGAGAATTTTTCAAATATAGACCAGTTTCTAAAATTGGAGAATGGGAACAAGTAAGTTGGACTGGAGTAGTTTACGAAGATTGGGATTTGGCAAAACCAACTACTCTTTATGTTTATGGTCATTATGGTCCAGAAGGAATTTTATGGGTAGAGAGCCCTACAATTCAATTAACAGAATCAACTACAGTAGTTAATAGAACTCCTGTCACTGCAGATTTAGTAGCACCAATACAATCAATAGATGGTAATAAAATAACTTTATTTAATTCATATGAAAGCTTAGCACCAGAAAATGTTGTATTAGATAATAGTGCAAATATAAGATCGTTTACCAAATTTTCAGAATTTTATGTTGATTATACTTCATCTCTTTATAGTTCTGAACCAATATATGGTTCATTAAGAGGAGAAATAGACTCAATAGATGGAAATAATATTACTCTTGTAAACAGTTATTCTGAACTTGGTCAGGAATCAAATCACGATTTTGATAAATATTCATTAAGTGATATGCAACCATTTGGTAAATGGTTTGTTCAATATGCAGCAGATAAGAGTGAAAATTTAAGTAAGTTAATTAAGTTAGGGGCAAATGATTTTAGTCTAATAACTAATTTTAAAGTTGATCAAACTACTTATTCTGAATATCCATATTCAGTAGTTTATAAATTATATGAACCACTACCTGATGAAATTGTAGAAAAAGATTTTGTTACTGTAGTTAGGGAGATGATTCCACCGATAGAAGAAACTTGTACTTTAATCCCATTTATAGAAGAAGAAGTAAGTGAGATTGTTTTAAGGACACCAGAGTTTGCAAATACTAACAGTCCAATAGGACCAGGAACAACAGAATATAAAAATTATACTAAGTTAACTTCCACCGATGGTGGTATAAAGGAAAGTGTAGAAAATGAAGTAATTAGTGGTAGTTTAAGTACTGATATTAATGTTGATTATTCTCAATTTGAAAATTTTATTCATTTTAGTTCAGCCGAACAACGACTTAGAAATTTTAAATATAAATTAGATTTAATAGAACAATATACTGATAGGAGTGCTTCTCTTGCAGGAACAAGTAGCGGTTCGACTGGAAAACTTCGTATAAAAGCTTCACCAGGAACAGGTGCATATTTAAATGTATCAGCTTCAGATGCATATAATCCATCTTTTCAACCAGTAAGTGGATCTTTGGTTCAAATACAATCTTGGGAACAGAAACGTAGAGATACTATAAATTCTTTTGATAAATTTGAAAAATATATGTTTAATAATAGTTCATCTTATTCAAGTGAATCTATTCAGGTATTCAACGATAACGCATGGCCTAAAGAGTATGGTGGAGATACTTATTCAAGTCCATATGTTCTTTACAGAACTTCACAATCAGCAGCAACAACTTGGTACGCAGACCAATTAATTTCTGCATCTACATATGACAGGTCAAATAAACATAGATTAAAAGGTCATCTTCCAATGTTTGTTCAAGATGATGATGAAAATAACGTATTCTTAAAATTTGTAGATATGATTGGTCATCATTTTGATGATATGTGGATATTCATTAAAAGTATGACAGATGTTCATGATAAACGAGATAAATTAACAGAAGGTATAGCAAAAGATTTATTAAAACCAGTAGCACAATCACTTGGTTGGGAAGTTCATGATGGAAAAGATTTAATATCACTTCCAAGATATATGTTTGGAATGGAACAAACTGGTTCTGAAACTCCTTGGGAATATTCTGGTACTCCTGAACGAGATATATCAAGAGAAATTTGGAGTCGTATTATAAACAATATGCCTTATTTCTTAAAAACTAAAGGAACAGTAAGATCACTTAAAGGATTAATAAGTTGTTATGGTATACCATCGAGTATATTACGAGTTATAGAATATGGGGGACCTAAACTATCTGGACAAACACAAGAATATTTCTTAACACGAAAATTTACAAAGGCCTTAAATTTTAAAGGATCAACAAATAATACTTATGTTCAAAATGATACTTGGGAAGCGGTTACACTTGGAGATGCCCCAACAAGTAGACATCCAGATACAGTAGAATTTAGATTTAGAGCGGCAAGTGGTTCGAATCAAGTATTAGTAAGACGAGGTGATGATTGGGCAATTAGATTAAAAGATAATGATGCATCAGATAATCGTGGTTATGTATCTTTTATGTTGTCTGGTTCTGATGGAGAATATAAGGAAGTATCATCTTCTGAATTTCCTGTATATGATAATGAATTTTGGTCTGTAATGTTGACAAGAACCATGAGTGGTTCATTAAAAAGTTTTGTATCAAGTGATGCATCTAATTTAGATGTTGATTATACTTTATATACTAAGAAGTATGATGCTGGTAGAAGTAAAATTATATATGAATCTCAAAATACTTTGACAATAAGTGGTTCATTTGCAGCATCAGCTTCATATAATTCATCATATACAGGAAGTTCGGATACAATTACATTAGGTGGTCCTGAACATGCAACCTTTGGAGAATCATTAAGTGGTTCTATGATGGAATATAGAAATTGGACAACACCACTCAATGTAACTTCATTTGATAATCATGTAGCAGCTCCAATAGCATTTGATGGTAATACACCATCTGCATCTTATTTAGATTTAGTTACTCGATATTCATTTGACGATGATAAAGATTTAAGTGTTTCTTATAATCAATGGTTTCGAGATGCGTCAGCAGATCAATCTTTTACATCATCAGCCGTTCCGCACAATTATACAAGTGTAATGGGTGATCATTTTTCATCCGTAGTAGATGAAACAAAGATGAAAGTTCCAAATTTGGGACCAAGTGGTAGGTCATCAAGAAAAGTAAGAATTGAAGCAGATGAACTAATTGACAAAGTTGGTAGTCCAGCATTACAATTTGGAAAAAGTATAACAGTACCTGCCTATGATAAAGCTCCAATAGATTCCAATAAACTTGGTATATTTTTCTCACCATCTGCAGCAATAGATGAAGATATTATATTATCAATGCCTAATCTTGATTTTGACCAATTCATTGGTGATCCTCGTGACCAATATAAAGAACAATATACGGGATTAGTAGAGGCTAGAAATTTATATTGGCAAAAATATTCAGGACCTAATAATTTTTGGGATTATTTGAGATTGATAAAATATTATGATAGTTCTTTGTATAGACAATTAAAATCATTAGTTCCTGCACGTGCAAATGCAACTATTGGTATATTAATTGAACCTACTATTCTTGAACGAGATAAGATTATAACAGGAAAAGAACCTACTGCTACTCCCCACCATCATTTTTCAGAAATTGATATTCATACTACTTATGTTTCTGAAAGTGCAGAATATCAAGTATATGAAGATAGGGTGAATTGGTCATCACCATTTGGTATTGATAAACATAAAATGGAAACTGGTTCATATATTTCATCATCTGCACAATTTGATACTTTTGAGGCAGATTTAACTTTTACTGATCCATTTAGAGTTAATTTTTATACTATGGAGAGTGGCTCGAGTGAACAGTATGGATCGGGTGCACATAAATCTGGAAGTGGAAAATTTGGTTTTGTATCAGCATCAGCCACCGATATAACTCCGTGGGGACTTGAAACAATGCCTTTAAATTTTTATGATCCACATAGATTGAATAATAGAACACAAGATAGTGGTTCTGGTGTAGCTATAACAGCAGCTTTTTCTTCATATGAGGCACCGAGTGATACAATAAGTGCAAATGCATCAGGAACGGGTTCATTTGTAATTAAACATATTTTAGAAAGACCAGCATTATATAATATTGGTGATATAGATACAAGTGGGTGGTATGGTCAAGATTATTATAATTCAACTATACAAGCAGGAAGTGTTAAAACTATATTTGAAGAAGTAGTTCAACCACGAATAGAAACAAATATAATGTCACAATTTAATGATGAAATAGAGTATTATTATTCATCTTCATTAAGTGCTTCAATGCATAAAGCCTACTCATCAAGTTTTGTTCGTAGTGATTTGGATAGTAGATGGGATGAGGCAATAGGAACAGATAGATTATTTTATACAGGATGTGTTCAAACTGATAGTTCTACAGTAACAGATCCAGAAGAAAGGTGGTTAGATGATACACCCGCAGTAGATATAACTATAGTATCACCTACAAAATTAGTAACAACTGATAAAACCACTACTAAGATGGATGTAAAGAATAAATAATGATAAAAACTTAAAAGGATTATATTTATAAGAGAAGAATAATAAGTTATATTATATCGAATCTTATAATTAAATAAATCCGTATATAGGAGAAAAACAAATGGGATATTTAAATAATTCAACCAGAATATTAGACGCTATTTTGACAAAGAAAGGTCGTGAAATTTTGTCAAGTGGTGGAGATTTTGAAGTCACTAAATTCGCACTTGGTGACGATGAGGTTGATTACGCACTATGGGATACAACCCATACACAAGGAACGGATTATTATGGTGCAGTGATTGATAATCTACCAGCACTTGAACCGTTTAATGATCCTTCAGAAATTATGAAGTATAAACTTGTGACAAGACAAGAAGGAACTTCAGCGATGGTTAAATTAAATAATTATACTAATCCTGGAACTAATACAATAACTTTAAATTGGTATAGTGATATTACTTCAAATTCTGGAATATCAGTTAATCCAAGTTCACCAGATCCAGATAATCCAAATCCACCAGAAAATCCAACTAATGCAGTTAGTTTACTTGGTGGGGGTGATAATGCATCTCAAACTTTACATATTTCACGGGCACAAAATAGTACAGATGATGGATATGGAAATTTAGATTTTGATAGTTTGGAACAGGAACCCTATACTGTAACGGTATTGGATTCAAGTGTTGCAATTTTAGCACCTGAACCATCTGGTGGTCAAATTGATAGAGAGGGTGATATTCAAGTATTAACTCCACAAGATTTATTGTGGGTCCCCTTTGTTGATAATGTACAACATATATCACAAACACTTAAAGGATGTAGCCAAAGTGATGCGGAAGTTGGACTTAGATTTCCGTTTTCGAGTGGTCAAAAAGGATTAAGACTTTATCCTAAAAAAATATCATCTTCCACAGAAACTTCAGTTATAGTAACTGGGGATTTATCAGGAGCAGTATTAGAATTTAACGTAACAGTTACATATAATTCATAAGTAATAAGGTAAATAATGGGATTTATAAATAATACTTCATATATTTTAAATGCAGTATTAACCAAAAAGGGTAAACAATATCTTGCAAAAAGTGATGGGAGTTTTAATATAACAAAATTCGCATTATCAGATGATGAGATAGATTATACTTTATGGGATATTGCACATCCAAAAGGGACTGATTATTATGGTGCTGTATTAGAATCTACACCAATGTTAGAACCATGTGTTGATCCTGAAGTTGTGATGAAATATAAATTAATTAATATGCCAGTAGGAACTAAGGCATTACCATATATTGGAAATATGACACCAACTTCGTTTCTTGGTTCAAATTCACTTAATTCTTCTCTTGTTGGTAATCCACCAAATTGGGCGTTTAATACTGTTGTTCTTTCACCAGAGACACATGGTGCAAGCGAAGCTTTTTTAAATGAAGATTATAGTTTTTTAGTATTAAATAGAAATGTAGTTGATATAGGAATCGGTGAAGGAAGTACGGTAGATTATGATGTAGGTGCTGTATATAACGAAGAATCTGGTAGATTGAGTAAAAAAGTAGTTTCAAGAGTAGCAACTTTTAAAACAGGAATTGGTACGGTTGCAACATCAAGAGAAACATCAATTATTATAACTGGTCAAATGTCAGGAGCAATCTATGTTTTACCAATAAAAGTTGATTATTTGGATAACACACCACAATAAAGAGATAAATTATGGGATTTATAAATAAAGATACATTAACTATAGATGCGATACTTACAAACAAAGGTAGAGATTATTTAAGAAAAGCAGTATTTGGTGAAAACCAAAATGGAGAACACGTTATTACAAAATTTGCATTATCGGATGATGAGATAGATTATTCTTTGTGGGATGTAACACCGAGTGGTTCAAATTTTGTAAAACCATATGGTCAAGTGATTGATAACCAACCACTAACTGAACCCAATGTTAATTGGAAAACTCCAACTGATAGTGAAATTATGAGACATTTTATATTTAAACATAAAATTGGTGAGACAAATGAGGGTAATACCGATTCTTCTACTCCACCACCACCATCAGGTCCAATGGGTCCAAATAGTTCAAATGGAGTGATATAATGATATTACAACATACTCAAACAGGACAAGATGGAATAGGACAAAAGAAAGTTTTATCTGGATTATATTCAGTTCGATTAAAAGCTAAAAAAGTTTTATCAGTAAAAAATACTACTTTAAAGATTGAAGGAGAATCAAGTGGGGCAAGTTGGACAATTGGAGTAGTAGTTAATAGTGGAGATACAGTTTTAGAGTATTATCCACCACCAGTAAATCCAAATCCACCAAGTGGACCAGTAGCAGCATTTAGTTGGGTACTTGACGAATTACAGGCATAAGATAAATATATGGGATATTTAGATAAAACGACACAAACTGTAACAGCACATTTTACCAAAAGAGGTAGAGAACTTTTAGCGGACGCTTTGGCAGGTAATACAAGTGGTGATTATATAATTACACAATTTGCACTTGGAGATGATGAGGTTGATTATTCTTTATACGATGAAAGTTTATCACCTAATTTACGAGGTAAAGTTATTGAGAATATGCCACTTCTTGAGTCTTTTATTAACGAAGAAGAACTTATGAATTATTTTTTAAAAGATGCTCCTCCTGTAATGTTACAAAGTCAGTTATCAAATATACCTGCACAGATTACATTGGAAGGACTTGGAGATGTAATTGATATAAGTCCAATAACAGAAAATTTTACTTTTTTTAACGAAGAAACACAAGAGAATCAAGATTGGGAAACATATACTTTTACTCTTGGTCATGATAATATGGTGGAAATGTATGATATAAATAATCCGCCTACAGCAGAATTTACATATGAAATAGATGTTCAAGGTTCTCCACCAGAAGGTACACCACCAAATGCAAATTTTAATTATCAAAATACAAATTTAATATTTTAAAGGAGATATAAAATGCCATTACCAACAATGAATTACGCACCATTGACAATCAGTTTTACTGATACATCTGCAGGTGATGGGCTGGCGTATTTGTGGGATTTCGGAGATGGTTCAACTTCAACGTTACGAAACCCAACACATACATTTCAAGCGGGAGCTTGGAGTGTTACTTTAACTGTAGAAAATGAAAATGGTTCAGACCAAACTTCTGCAACAATAGTTGCTATACCACAAGGTGCAGGTGGTGGAAACGGAAAAGGTGGGAATGGTAAAGGTGGAAACGGAAAAGGTGGAAATGGTAAAGGTGGAAACGGAAAAGGTGGGAATGGTAAAGGTGGAAATGGTAAAGGTGGAAATGGTAAAGGTGGAAACGGAAAAGGGGGATTTTAATCGAACCCAAAGCAAATTTTACTTTTGAACAACCATATAAACCAAATTTATCATCTAATAAGAATATTAAAAATAAGTTATTTAGTAGTGATAAAATAGAAGTTAAAAAATCCACTTTGGAAGGATATGGAGTTTTTGCAAAAGAAGATATTAAAAGTGGAGAAGTATTAGAGGAATGTCATTATATAGAAGTTGGTAGTGACGGTGATGTTGATAGATATAAATTTAATTGGCCAAGAGGAACAGAAAACCCTGAAAAAGTTGTGTTACCACTTGGATTTGGAAGTATTTACAATACAGTTATTAATGAAGATGAAAAGACTGTAGATTGGAAAACTGATTTAAATAATGATATTTTTATATTTTATACTATAAAAAATATAAAAAAAGATGAGGAAATGTTAACGTATTATGATTATTGATACAAAATTAAAGGAATGTATATTTATACATATAGGAGATAAATAATGAGTAGTGAAACAAGTTTTTTCACCACGTTAAGTGGTGAAGATAAAAGAACTAATATACCGAGTACTATATCTTCTCCAGTATGGACGGGAGGAACAGCAACGCTAACTTCCTTCTATTCTGGATCTACACAAAGTGGTAGTAGTGGAAATTATTATTATGATGTGTTTGATAAAGTTGGAAGTGATACTACACGGGTTGTTCAATTCGCAGTAGCTTATGGCCATTACGATGGAAGTGGTTCGTTATCTACTTCTGCGGGAAATAATCCATCTAAGGCAGTATATCGTCAGTTTAGAAATGTATGTATTAGGAATGCTGGAAGTACAGATAAATTTAAATTTCCTGAAACTAATTCAACTGAATTTAAAGATGTTTATGTAATAAATGTAAACAGAGCACGATATAGAGAAAAGATAGATCCAGGCAATTGGGAACTTCATTTGAGTGGAAGTTCACCAACCGCACCAAACCATCCAATAAAATTAATTGACGATAGTGGAGCAACTTCAGATTCATCTGTAAAAGCATCACAGAGAGTTTTTAATATAGTGAGTGGTTCAATTGGAACAGGGGCAACGGATATAAATACACAAGCTTCAGCAGAACCTATAGCATCTGGTTCATATGGATTGTTTTATCCTGAGTTAGGACTTATAATATTAAATGCAACTCGATTAGATATAGCATCTGATTTAAATCTTGGTACATCTGAAACTGCTAATACAAATATGAATAACTCATTGAAGTTATTTCGGGCAATACAAAGTGGTAGTAAATTTCAAGCACGTAGAGAAGAACAGATAAAATCATCTCACTTTTTCTGTAGGGTAAAATCTGATGAATATAATTTTAGTCAGAATCCAACCTACTTTCAAGGTACAAATGCAGAATTAACTAATACTACTTTTATTACTGATCCTAAGGCATATATAACTACAGTTGGTCTTTATAATGAACAAAATGAGTTATTGGCAGTTGCAAAGTTAAGTCAACCTTTATTGAAATCGAGAGATAGAGAAGCGGTAATTAAAGTACGATTAGACTTTTAGGAAAGGAGATAATAAATGTCTTTTAAAGTCTTTAATCCAAAAGAAAAAGTCGAGAATTTATATAGTACCGTTTCTGAACCTATGTGGTCTGATGATTCAGGAACTTTGACTACATTTTTTACTGGATCTGTGCAGAACTCTAATAGTGGTAAATACTATAATGATATATATAAAACTACCGACCAAACCTTAGATGTTCAGTTTGCAGTAACATATGGTCATATGCTCGGTTCTGGATCTGAAGGTTCAACAGCGACAGGAACAACAAATCCAACCAAAGGAATATATTCTCAATTAAGACAGGTTTTATTACCTGCTCAAACTACTCGGTTTAATTTTAATGGTGGTGGAACTGGAAGTTATGCAAGTGATGATGTTTATGCAATAGCTGTAAATAGAGCACGATATAGAGAAAAGATGGATCCAGGAAACTGGGAATTACACTTAACAAGTGGAAGTAACACCATTAATTTAATTGATGATAGTGAAGCAAATACAAATCCACTACTTGGAAATGCAAAACGAGAGTTTAATGTAGTTAGTGGTTCAGTAGCAAATGGAGTTTATAGAACTGCAACTTCCGAAGCAACAGCTACCAGTTCTGGTTCGTTGGGTTTATTTTATCCTGAACAGGGAATGATTATTTTAAATCCAAACGCTTTAGATTCTGGACCAGATTTTTCATCTTTTGGATATATACAAGCAGTTGTAACAAGTTCTGCTACTAACAATTACAATCATAGAAAATTATTTCATTCTATAAAGAGTGGTTCTTATTTTGCAGCACGGAGAGAAGAACAAAAACGTAGTTCGTTTTATTTTTGTAATATACTTGGTAGAGAGTTTAATCACAGTCAAAATCCTTCATTTTTTACTGGGTCACATGCAGTTTTAACTCATAATTCATTTATCACAGAACCTAGCACTTATCTAACAACCGTTGGTCTTTATAATGATAATAATGAATTATTGGCAGTGGCTAAATTATCTAAACCATTCAAAAAAGATCCAAATACTGAAGCACTTATCAAAGTAAGACTTGATTATTAAAGGAGATTCCCATGTTTAAGGATATATCTCCAGATGATAGATCAATAAAAGAATTTAAAACTTATAAACAATTCACTTTTACAAATTCTGATACTGGAAGTGGTGTTTTTGGTCTTGAAGGTATAAGTGGAAGTGCACATTATTTCCTAACGGGTTCGGCGGCATCTCAAAGTTTTGGGGTTTTCAACGAAGCTTCTAAAAGTTTCGGACATTCTTGGGATACTTGGTATAGTTGTGGTACTTTCTTTAAACTTCCTTTATATTTTCAAATAAATAATTCGTATTATGAGTATGATAAAGTTCCTAATAAGAAGTCTAATATAACGAGATTTCCAGTATACACTCCGAGTAGGTGGGAAAGAAAATGGCCACATGGTAGAGAAGCTTCAGATTGGGGTACTATAGTTCCACGAGAATTACATGATACAGTAAATGTTATAACAATTCCACAACAATTTTTTGGTGAAGAAATAAAACCACTTTCAGTTAAAATTCTTGACGATAGCGGGGCAACAACTTTAGATATAAGAGATGATGGACACGGACAACTTTATGATTATTTTTATTCTTCAAGTTTTGCAGCAGGAACACCGAGTGGTACACCACGAACAGGAGGTTCTATAGGAAATGTTTTTTATGAACACGGAATCATTACAGTTACAGATACAGGTTCAAGATATACGAGTGTTGGACTTGGAACTGGTGGTGATGGTTGGTCAGTAAGATTTCAAGCAACAAAAACTTCTTATGAATATCAATATCAATGTAACATAGCAGAATATCAATTTACTGGCACTACAAATCCAAGTGCAGTTATTGGTAGAAGTGGTAGTATTGCTGTTCCAGCAGGTTCCAGATATAATTATAATGGAAAGTTTGAGGCGGACGAGGCACAATATGAAAGTGCTTTTGATTTAGTAATGCCACCAGCAAGTAGATCATACGATACGTCATATAGTGGAGATGGTGGATTGTATCATAATTTCACAACACATTCAGAATTTGGGACATACGTCACAAATATAGGTTTATATAACGATACAAATGAGTTATTGGCCATCGCAAAACTATCAAATCCAATTAAAAATGATAAAGATTTACCAATTTCATTTTTAGTTCGTTTTGATTCGTAATTAAAGAATATATATTATATTTATTACTAAACAAAAACAAGATAATATAGGAGAACACACGTGGACAGCCAACAAACGCTTATGGAACAGTTCATAGGTCATTATGGTTGGATAGCTGTTACATTTGGATTAGGATTCTTTTTTAAAGAATCTATAATGAATATAATACAAGGGATGCAGATTTTTATGGGTAACGATTTTAATAATGATGACGTTATCTATATTAGTGGACGAGAAGCCAGAGTAGTAAGAGTCGGAATGACTAAAACTGTATTTTATATGAAAGATAGGGGTACAAAAATGGTAGTACCTAACGAAAAGCTAAAAAACTTAACATTAGAAAAAAGATTACCCGCGGGAAAGAGGGGGGTAGAAGATGGTTATTTGCCAAAATCAACAGATGAAATATCTAAAGGTAAAAAACAAGGACTTCATGCAGTAGAAAGTGAGATTTCTGTGAAAGACTAATATTTATAGTTGTACAGTAACGCTAACATGGAGAAAATATATGAAAAAGTTATTGGTTGGGTTGTTGTTATCAACATCCTTTTTATTTGGACAAGGGTTAGAAGGGGCATTTTCAAGCTTTTTTAAGTATTCAACAGTTTATGCCGGATTTAATCTAAATTCACCAATGCATCAAGATGATAGATATCATCTTTCAATGATAAATCCAGAAACGGGAGAAGAAGATTGGTATGGTGGTGAATTATCTGTACAAAAAGAAGAAAGAGATTTAAAACCTGATTATGATATAGCATTTGGTATAAGAAAAATAGCAAGATTCCATTATGAAGCAAAACGAGGTGTAAAAAACGCTGGTGTTGGTGGAGATTGGTATAAAGGTATGGCAGATGCAAGTCCAAATGAAGCAGCAACAATCGGTAGAGTTAAAGGATTTGAATATTTAGTCAAGTATATGGAACACCGTCGCTGGGATATGAAACATGCGAGTCAAGAATATCAATTGAGGTATCTTGGTGATTGGTTAATTCTTAAATTAAGATATGCGGATTTAGGTTTAGAAGAAATTAGATATGGTCAAGGTGATTTAAGATTACGAAAAGAATTTAATGGTGGTAATAGTAGTTTTAATGTTTCATTTGGAGTAGGTGCACGAACACATCCAGCATACGGATTCGCACCAACTGTTATTGATAGTTCGTGGTATACTTCATCTTGGTGGGAATTCGCATCAGATGAGTTTGGTGTAGATGATAGATTATATCAAGGTGATACAGATGGAGATGGAATTGGAGATGGTGGAATGGCAGTTTATGACCAACAAACTGGTGAATATATTGGTTATGTAGGATATGATTGGAGATGGTTTGATGCTGATGGTAATGTAATGGCACATAGTGATAGAGAATTTTATACATATCATTTTCCAGGCATGTTAGATAGTTGGTTTAATAAACAATTAAAAGGATTGGGAAACCAAAGAGAAATATCTATATCACTTGGAATAGATTGGTATCAATATACAGAGAATTTTTGGTTACACGTTTGGGGTAGTTTATATCCTTATCACTATGGGTTAGATAAGTATTCTTATCATAACGCAGTAGCGTGGAAAGAACATGATGAAGCAGGAAAAGACCCTGAAACTTTTAAATTTTTAGACAAAGGAACAGAGATTTGGATGGATTATGATATAGGTGCAGTAATTGGATTTAAATTACAAGAGAATTTAGGATTCTATGTTGAAGGAAAATATTTAGATTATTGGAACAGACCAGCTTATGATTTAAAAGTTGGATTAAATTATCAATTTGTAGGATTTGGATTATAAGGAATGTAAAATGAAATATTTACTGATAAGTTTAGTATTACTATTTGGACTATCTGATGTAACTTTTGGTCAAAGTAAATGGGATAAGTTTTTAAAGAAAGTAGAGAAGGCATCAAAAGAAGCACAGAAAATTGACAAACAAGTACAACAATTAAAGAAACAAGCAGAGAAAAGTGGAAGAAAAAAATCTACAAGTGTTCCACATTTTAAAAGTATTTCTAAAGCCGATTTTATAAGTGGTAAACATAAAAAAATTACTATACCATATGACCATAATCTTAGTGTGAAATATGGAGTTGCAGAATACAAAGTTACTCGTGATGGAAAGAAACAATATCAGATTTCGAGTAAAATTTACATGACAGCTGATGGAGCAACATATGACCGTTGGCGTAAAAGATTAAAACTATAGGAGAAATATAATGAAAAACGTATGTGACAATCCAAATTGTCAATGTGAAAATTGTCAATGTGAAAATTGTCAATGTGAGAAGGGGAAGCAAAATGATTAAAAAACTATTTTTAGTATTAACTTTATTGTTTACATTTAGTTGTGATGATTTACTTGTGGAAGATGAATATCCAATGAAGTTATGGTTAAATGGTGAAGAAGTAGATGTAGAAGCAGAATACCAACGAATTACAACTTTTGCTGAAGAAGTTGAATATGCGGGATATGATAGTTCGATAACATTTATTAAAAAGATATTAGTCATTCATTTTCAAAAAGATGCAGGTAGAGTTGAAATAGACAAAGAACACTACGCCGTAGTATTTACTGATTGGGAAGGTGATACATCAAATGGATTACCGATTGATGAAGGAAGTTATCAATGGCCAAGTGTGTGTTCAGCGTGTCCAAGAGCTTGTATGCATGGAGCACCAAGTAAATGGGTTAGAATGGAAATTCTTGGTGATGAAGATTATGGTGTTTCAGGACAAGCACATATAGAAACAATAAGTGAAAGTGGAAATACTTGGGTAATAAGTGGTGATGCTGAAGGTATATTCTATAATCCATATTCAGAAGAAAATATGCATGGTGTAATAGAATTTACAAATTTAGAAATTGAAACAGACGAGGATAATACACCATATTTTAATTATGGAGGACGTTAATGCCAGGAATGTTTGAAATTATGTTAGTTGGTTTAGTTTGTTTTAATCTTGGAAACACTCTTGGGTATAAACGACATTCTCATGAACATCATAAAAAACCAACAAAACAAATGATTATTGAAGATTCTACAAAAGTAGTTAATATTTATATTGATAGACATGGACATTATTGGTCAGACCCACGATTTACTATGAGTTATAGGTGGGGTATACAACATGGACCAAGAGTAATTGTTTTTCATAAAGGTAGTAAATCCTGGAAAAAAGGATTTAATAAAAAGAGATGGAATAAACATCTTAGAAAAAAGAGAAAATGGGGATAAGAAGTGGCAGAGAATGGACAAAGATTAGGAGAACTGTTATTAGAAGCAGATGTTATAACTAAAAGACAGCTAGCTAAGGCCTGCCAAAAACAAGTAAAAGGTGATAAAAGAAAATTAGGCGAAATATTAATTGAATTAAATTATATTACTGTTGAGGACTTAACGGATGTAATGCTAAATACACACCATGTCGATACAGTAGAGCCTGTAATAGAGGAAAAAGTAGTGGCACAACAAAAACCAATAGATATAAGTGAAGATGCTGTAATGAAAACAAAGTTTGCATTAGATGTTAAAACATTGATAGCTGCAGCAGTTGGTATTTCATCATTAGTCGGTATGTGGTATGCACTTCAAGCAGACATACAAGAAGCAAAAGAATTACCTAAGATTGGTAACATATATAATCAAGAATATCCATCAAGACCAGAAGGTTATAACTGGCCAAGGTCGTATGAACAATATAAAGATCAAGTGGGCAATCTTCAAGAAGATATGGATGAGGTATTTGATAAGTTAGATGAATATGAAGAAAAAATTGAAGATTTGGAAAAAACAGTAACCGACTTGAGAATCAAATTAGCAAACAAGAGGGATAAATAGTTATGGATAAAGCACAATTAATTAAGTGGGGTTTTAAATTGCTATGTTTAGTCGGAATAGTAGTTGTAATGTGTGGAAATATTGTTAATGCACAAGATAAACCTAAACCAAAAATAGAAGTTATCAATGACGATAATTTCAAAAAGAAAATAGCAAAAGGATTCGTTCTTATTAAATTTACAGCCCCATATCAAATGGCTATGCTTGATGTGAAATTGTTAGATGGTATAAAAGGATTTGAAGGATGTGTTGTTTATGTAGTTGACCATTCGAGTGTTAAGAAAGTAGTTAAAAAACTTAGAATTAGAAATTATCCATCGTTAGCATTATTTCATAATGGTTCTAAAAAGAAAGTATGGAAAGCAGATATGGATGGTGTTGTTGATGTAACCAATAAACATATTAAAAAATCAATACAAGATGCATTAGCTGGTGATGTATTCTAATGCCAAACAGTAAAGCAAAAGATAGAAAGAAAAAAAGAGCAGCATTAAATAAAAAATGGGCTACTGAAGGTAGAACTGCAGTTCAACACAAAAAGTGGTTAGCTAAAGAAAAAGGTAAAGGTACTCAATTACCTATATATGGTAGATAATAATGTTAAAACTCAAAGACTTACTCATAGAAAGAATTGATTATCATGATACTGCAGAATATTTAGTTAAACAATATAAACTTCGTTCTAAAGTAAAATTTGGTAAAGTAAAAGGTCAAAATAAAGCAGATTACGATTGGGTTAAAGATGTAATCAATCTAAAAAAAAGTTATCCTTCAGTTAAAGAATTCATAATAACAGTATTACACGAAATAGACCACGCGAAGATGAGAAAAGAAATGGGTGCTAAAAAGTATGAGTGGGAATATATTAAAGCTGGGGAAGAAGCTGAACAAAAAGGTCGTGATTTCCACGATGATAACAAATATGAAGAACAAGCTGAAAGATGGGCTCAAAAAGAATACAGTAGAAAATGGAAGCGAAAATTTAGTTAATTTGAGAAAACAGAGTTATATTTATTAAAGGTTATGAAAACACGCTCAGGTAAGGCCAAAGGCCGTAGATTACAAAACAAAGTTAGAGATGTTCTATTAGAACATTTTTCAGAGGAATTAGAACCAGATGACATCCGTACAGCAATTATGGGTGAAACTGGTGAAGATATCAAGTTATCCCCTGCTGCTCGTAAATTAATCCCATATTCATTTGAGTGTAAAAATCAAGAAAAATTAAATATATGGTCATCGTTGGAACAAGCAGAAGAAAATAGTGGAGATTACCCACCTGTTTTGATATTTAAAAGAAATAGAAGTAAAACTTATGTTACTATAGAATTAGAAGAATTTATAAAATTAATAGATGATAGATCAAAATAAATTAGTATATCTTATAGATAGAACTATTGGTTCTAAAGGTCAAAAACTCAAGAAACGAGATGAGTATATGTATTGGAGTCCATTTATATCTCATCATAAACCTAAATTACAAGTCAATATAGTTACAGGTAAATGGCACTGTTGGGTTTCTAATGCAGGTGGCCATAATTTATTTCAATTATTCAAAAAATTAAATGCTACACAAGAACAATTTAGTGAACTTCATACCATCATAGGGGATAAACCATTTCGAAAGCGAAATGATGATAGTGCATTAAAAAATAAAGAAGTAGAATTACCAAAAGAATTTTTGTCTTTGGTATATAAACATCCATCTCCAGTATATAAACACGCAATGTCTTATTTACAGATGAGGGGAATTACATACGAAGATATATTAAAGTATAATATTGGTTATTGTGATCAAGGACTTTATACAAATAGAGTTATTATTCCAAGTTATGACGAAGATGGAGTATTGAATTTTTTTGTAGGACGAGATATATTTGAAAGTAAAATGAAATATAGAAATTCACCTACACAAAAAGACATAATAGGATTTGATTTATTCATTAATTGGGATGAACCTGTCGTGTTATGTGAAGGTCCATTTGACGCAATTGCAATCAAAAGAAACGCTATTCCATTGTTTGGTAAGACCATTCTACCAAAATTAAAATTAAAAATTATAGAGAAAAAAGTAAAATCTATATATATATCATTAGACACGGATGCAATAGGTGATTCTATGAAGATGGTAGAAAACTTTATGAATCACAATATTGACGTCTACTTTGTTAAATTAACAGAAAAGGATCCGTCAGATTTGGGTTTCGAGAAAGTTACAGAACTTCTTAAAGAAACTGATAAGATGAAGTTTTCAGATTTGATGAGAATGAAGTTGAATGGTAAGACAAAAAGACATATGGAAATTTAATGATGAAGAGTGGAAAATTCACATTTCAGATGAATCATTAAAAGTTAATGTGCAAAAGAAATTTAATCTTATAGATACAGGTACTATTTATTATGAGAATGGTAATTTTAAAGAAGAAACTTCTTGGGATATAATAGTTCCCAACGATTTAATTAATAAAGTAAAAAAATACATCAAGGATAATAGTTGATAAAAAATGTTGTAAAAGTTCCATTTCGTAAACTTAAACACATTCACCACATATCGGATATTCAAATCCGAAATCTTAAACGACATAGAGAATATGAAGAAGTCTTTAATCGTTTATACGAAAAGGTCAAATTAAACAAAGAGAATGCTGTAGCCTATATCGGCGGTGATATAGCACACTCAAAAACCGAAATGTCACCTGAGTTGATTGACCAGTTATCAAGGTTATTCAAAAACTTATCTGATATAGTTCCGACAATTATTATTGCAGGAAACCATGATTGTAATCTAAACAATCGTTCTCGGATGGATTGTCTTTCCCCAATAGTAGATAATTTAAAACATCCAAACTTACATTATTTAAAGGATACTGGTGTATATAAATGTGCTGATGTTCAGTTCGTAGTGTGGGATGTTTGGGATACTAAGAAAGATTATATTAAGGCAAAAGATGTAGAGGGAAAGACAAAGATTGTATTATTTCACGGAACAGTAGATAGGTGTGAAACTGATTTAGGATTCAGATTACCTTCTGATGTGAAGATTACTCAATTCAAAGGTTATGATATGGGATTGTTGGGTGATATTCATAAGAGACAGCATTTGAATAAAGAAGAAACTATATCTTATTGTGGTTCATTAGTTCAACAAAATCACGGAGAAGGATTAGACCACGGCTATTTACTGTGGGATGTTCCAAAACGAAAATCTACTTATATTCCAGTTCATAATGATTTTGGATATTATACATTAGATGTTGATAATGGTGTAGTTCCTGAAGTGGATGATATGCCACAAAAGGCCAGGTTAAGAGTGAGGGTATCAAATACCGACTCCGTACAATTAAAGAAGGCCTTGACCATAATACAGACGAAATACGGTATAAAGGAGATAGCCGTTAATCGTACTGACAGATTGACAGAGAGAGTTCGTGATGGTCAATTAGTAGATGTTGGTGATATTACAAACCCAGAATATCAATATGAATTAATTGAAGATTATTTAGGTAGAAACCACATTGTAGATGAGAAAACTCTATTAAAGATAAAAGAGTTAAATGACGATTTAAATGGTAATTTACCCGCAGAAGAAATATCTCGTAATGTGTTTTGGAAACTTAAACGATTTGAATGGTCAAATATGTTTAGTTATGGTGAAGATAATATTGTGGATTTTACAAAACTTAATGGTATTATTGGAATGTTTGCACCAAATGCAAGTGGTAAATCAGCATTATTAGATTCCCTTTCATTCTGTTTATTTGATACATCCGCAAGAGCATTTAAAGCAGACCGAGTATTAAATAATAAGAAGAATAGTTTCAGTTGTAAGATTAATTTTGAGATAAACGAAACAGATTATTATATTGAGAGAAAAGGTAAAAAATTACGAAATGGTCATGTAAAAGTTAATGTAGAATTTTGGATGATTGATGATAATAATGATAAAGTTTCATTAAATGGTGACCAACGAAGAACTACAAATGCAAACATTCGTAGAGTAATTGGTTCTTATGATGATTTTGTTTTAACAGCACTTTCTTTACAAAATAATTCTACGGTATTCATAGACAAGACACAGAAAGAGAGAAAAGATTTATTGGCTCAATTTATGGGTATGGGAGTCTTTGACCAACTTTATACAGCAGCCCACGAGAATGTAGCTGATATATCTGCAATACTAAGAGATTTTAATAAGACCGATTATGATACAGACCTTGCAGATATAGAAAAAAGTGATACTCAATACAAGGTCGTTCAGAAAGATTTAAGAAGTCAAAAGAAAACTTTAACTAATAGAAAGAAAGAGTTATCAGATCAAGTATTTGGTTTAACTAAAAAGTTACGACCAGTTGATGAGTCTATTATGGATATTGATAAGTTAAAGGGTGATAAAGATGAATTTGAAACTCAACTTGATTCCATAGACACACGATTAGGGTCTGTAGTAGCAATAACAGAAGAAAATAAAACTAAAATTACTGAACTTAAAAATAGAATACAAGAATATTCTGATAGAAATGTTAATGATAAATACCACGAACTTTCTGAATTAGAAGATAAGAAAAAAGAGATAAGAGTTGAAATTGATAAACTGAAAATTGAAGTTCGTAACAAATTAGATAAGATTGAGAAACTTGGTAATTTAACTTGGAATGACGATTGTGATGATTGTATGACCAATCCATTTACACTTGATGCGATGGAAACAAAAGAGAAATTAAGTGAAGATAAAATTCGTACTGGAAAGATAATAGCGAAGTTAGATGAGATAGATGAAAAGATTAATCAAATGGGTGATGTTCATAGTGAAAAGATTGATTTTGATAGGTCTATTGAAACTTTAAAAACCGTTGAGATAAATCAGAATAAGTTAGAATCAGAAGAAATTTTATTATCAGAAAGAAAGAAAAATACACTTCATCAGATTTCACTTACTGTAGAAAAAATAGAAAAATATCATGAAAGTAAAAATGATATTGTCTATAATAAACAAATAGAAGAAGAAATAGAAACTTTAAGAAATTCAGTAGATGATTTAGATTACCAAGTAGATATAATAGATAAAAAGATACAAACTATTCATGGTGAAATTCAAATCAATAGAACTAATAAGAAAAATATTATAGAAACCATGAACAAGGTTGAGAATTTAGAAACCGAATATGAAGCCTACAATTTTTATATGGACGCTGTTAAACGAGATGGTATTCCATATGAACTTATAGAAAAGGCATTACCTACGATTGAGGGTGAGGTCAATGATATTCTTGCACAAATGGTAGATTTTGGTATTGTGTTGGAAATGGATGGTAAGAATATCAATACATATTTAGCTTATGATGACGATAATGTGTGGCCGTTAGAATTGTCAAGTGGTATGGAACGATTTATATCTTCTCTTGCAATGAGAGTTGGTTTAATTAATGTTTGTAATTTACCACGAGCTAATTTCTTAGCTATTGATGAAGGATTTGGTAATATGGATTCAGATAACCTTAATTCTGTTTATATGTTATTTCAATATCTTAAAAATCAATTCCAATTCGCATTTATTGTATCTCATATTGAATCCATGAGAGATACAGTTGATTCACTTCTTGAAATTACTAAAGAAAAAGGTTTTAGTCAATTAAAATTACCTTCTAAGTTTAGTTAGAATGTAAAATATTCTTTGGAGCGGGACGTCCTTCTCGTTCTCTTTTCAAACTTAAAATATGTTGATTAAGTATAGCACTCATAGTTGTGCTCTCTTCTCTAACATAGAGCCTAAACCAATCCATCAGTCTATCTTCTATTGTGAATGAATATTTCTTCTTCATACCGATATTATCCTTATTTTATACATACTGTTTAATATAAATATTAATCTTTCTAATATTTATTAAAGAATAAATCTATTCGGGAGAAATTACTTGGCAGTTCCAAAGCGAGAAGCTGAATTCTTAGGACTTAGAAATCTTGATGTTTTTAAAGAAGATACTACATTTGATTCAACGTATTTTCGTGTCTTAGAGTGCCCACCCATATTAACACAAGGTAAGAGTAGTTTTTTAATTGGCGGTTCAAATAGACTTAAATCTGGTATTGATATTAAAATGGAATTAATTAAAGATGATTCTGATGAAATATTATATCTACAACCAGTTCTTGGACATTTAGAAGGTGACTTACGAAGAGTTTCAATAGAAGTTTATGAAGATGTAAAACCTGGACCATATACTTTATATATCGTTGGAGAAATAGATTCTACAGTTGAAAATGTTCCACCAGAATGGCAAGGAGCTTATAATGTAAGGTGGTCTAAACAAATTACAGTAAATGGAATGGGAACTAATATTCAGCCCATTTATTTTTATAAACAACCAAGTATATCCGTTTCAGAAATATTTACTGGATTTGTAGAAATCCCAAGTAGTTCAGCAACTCCTATTTATTTAACAGGTAGTGGTGAACCACGACAAGGATTATCATCTATTCCTCCAGTTGAGAATGTAACCGTAGGTGGATCAGGTGTATCTACTTATCCAACCTTAGATTTTGCTAACAAAGCAAAATTATCTATTATAGAAGAAAATAAACCTTTAGTTAAACTTAGTGGAAAACATGGACTTATTGGGGCACAAGGTCAACAAGTCCAAACAATGTCGCCAGTTCCGAATGATTTTGTAATAACTGTTAGTGGAGACTCTTCAGTAAATAGTTTATATGTCGGACATGACATAACAATTAATAATCCACAAGTAGATACATCAAAATTTACTTTACAATCATATCATTCAGTTCCAACGGTTTATAGTTCATCTGTAATGAAAGTATTGAATAATACTTCTTTTGTTCCAAAGGATGTTTTTTATGTTTATGATAATAGAACTTCACCACCTACACTTGAACCTGCACCACTTGATAGTACGTATCCTATTTCTGCAAGTTATTTAACTCTCCCTACACAAACCACATCATCAATAAATTTATTATCATTTGGTGATATACAGATATCAGATTTAAAAACATTTAGTGGAGATGTCCATAAGATAAAAATTTATGCAAAAAGTGAAGGTTCTCTTGGAGACTTTCAATTAATATATGATGCACCAGTAGAAAGTTATCAGGTATTACAGGATAAGAGTGAAGATACTTTATTAAATAATATGGGGTATTTTTTAGATACGAGTAGATTACAGAATTATTGGGAAATGTATCAGGGGGAAGATGGTGGAGAATCTACTACTTTAAATTATGATGCAACATATATAAATGACTCAATGAAAATCTCTGGTTCTAATAAAGAATATGGAGATACGTTAAGAGTTCAAAATAAAACAGCAGTAGATTTTATAGCAGGAAATTTATATAGTTTTAAGGCAAAAGTATATGGTATAAGTAAAGCCAAAAAAGATATTGATGGGAATATTATATCTGCCGCTTCACTTGAGGTTTTAGCCAAAGGAGATGCATTTGAAAAGGTAGAAACTACTTCAACTAATTGGGGAGATGTAAAACTTAGTGTTCCAGATTTCCCTACTGGAGCAAATCAATATGATTTTGGTATAGTAGAAGGTAGTTTTTTAGCTGATAATACAGCAACAGGGTATCTTCAATTCAAAGTTGATTCTGGTGAATGGTATGTTTCTGATATATCATTAAAGGCTGCAACTGATACTGCTTTTAATCCAGATTATGTTAGATTAAAAGCTCCAGTGCCACCACTATTACAACGACCAGATAGAGTAAGATTTTTAGTAGAGTTCTATGATGTAAATAATAATATAGCAGATTCAGTAGTATTTACTGAACCATTTGACTTTCAAGGGGCCAATATAAATATAGGTGGAACTGATAATATATTAAGTGGTTCTATGTTTATTGGAAATGCACTTGCCGCCGGTATTGAAATGGCAGGTGTAAGTTCAGCATTTGTTCGTTCTATGGGATATCACGGATTTTCAAGTGGAAGTGGAAAAGGTAATAATGCAGGAGATGGAACATATTCTGGATTTTTAATGTGGAGTGGTTCTGTTTTAACAGATAGTGGAGATGATTATAAAGGTGTTGGATTAGAGTTAGTTGGTCATAGTGAAAGTTATTTTAGGTTTAGAACTGATCCAAGTGAACTTGATATTAGGGCAGATTCATTCTTTGTTGGAAGTGAAAATTCTCAATATATAAGTGGTAGTGGTAGTCAGATAGAAATAAGTTCATCTAACTTCCATGTATCGTCAAGTGGTGATGTTTCTATGACAGGAACAATTACTGCAGATGCTGGTAACATTGGTGATTGGAAAATTATAGATGGTAAGTTAAGTGGTTCTAATGCAACATTGGATGCTGTAGGTGCAGCATTGTATCATACTACATTGGGACCAGGTTCGGATACATCAGCAGCATTTGATCAACTTAGGAATGAGTATTATATAGACTTTACACCAAGTGAAGGTGAGACAGCAACTGCCGGAAAATATTATGTTAAATTCGGCCCAAATTTTTCTGTAAGTGAAAGTGGAGTATTATTTGCAAGTGGGGCAGTGTTTGAGGGAACTATAACTGCTTCTGCAGGTAGTATCGGTGGGGCAAGTATAGAAAGTAGGTCTTTGGCTTATTCACCATTTTGGAGAATATCTTCTTCAGCAGACCAAACAGATCCAGCATCGTTTATATCATCAAGTGCTTTTAAAGTTTCTGCTGGTGGTAATATAACTGGTTCGGAGGTATTATTTACTGGTGGAACAATTGGTGGGTTTAGTATTAATGAAACACAACTATATTCAGGAACCGATATACTTTTAGATAGTAATAATAAAAGATTATCACTTGCAGATGGAAGTGTATTTCTCGATGGTGATTTGAGTGATGGAACAATATATGTTGGACGAAGTGTTACTGCAAACCTTTCAACACCAAGTGGTTTTGGTGCAAGATTTAAAGGAAATGGTAATTTTATTCTTGTTAGTGGTTCTGGTCAATATATTAGAAGTGTTGGTGATGGATTAGAATTTGTATCCCAAAATGTTAATATAAGTGGTAGTTCTGTAAAGATATATACTCCAGAATTTTTCTTAGGTGGTAGTGGACAATATATAAGTGGTTCAAATAGTAATATAGAAATAAGTTCTTCGAAGTTTTATGTAGATACAGATGGTAATGTAACTGGTTCAGATGTAAGATTTACTGGTGGAAGAATTGCTGGGTGGGTTATTAGTGGTAATAAACTTCTAAGTGCCAATAATAGTATGAGAATAAATGGTCATACATCTACACCGAAGATAACAGTACATTCTCATACTTTTGAAAATGAAGGAGTACAATTAGGTTATAATAGTAGTGGTAAAATAGGATTTTATGCAGGTGATGGTGCTAATGATTATATACATTATCACGAGGATGATGGTTTAGATATAAAAACAGCCGTTTTCAAACTTGATACTGCACAATTTGATATAGACAGTTCAACTGCTAGTGGTAAGTTGTCTATGGGTTCAACACCACCAAGTGCTTATAATAGTGGAACTGGTATCTATATGGATGGAACTGGTAAACTTTTAATTGGTGCACATAATGGTGATAGAATACAATTTGATGGAACTAATTTTACAGTTCAAGTTGGTTCATTAGAATTAGATGCAAATAACATTGAGATAAGTTCTACAAATGCAAGTATGTCATTGGGTGAGGGTAATATTTTACTTGATGGGGCAAATAGTAGAGTTAAAGTTGGTTCATCGGCCACTAAACAGATTACTTTACAAGGTCACGCAGATTATGGATATATAGCAACAGGTAAAACATCTGCAACATCAACAACTGCTGGATTTTGGTTAGCAAATAACGATACAGATCCAGAATTTGCAGTTGGTGATGCAACAAATTATATAAAATTTGATGGTGGTGATTTAGATATAGCTTCTGAGAAACTTGAAATTTCTGCTTCTACATTCCAAGTATCTACAGCACAAGCATCTATGAGTCTTGGACACAATTCTACATATCCATTGGGTAGGTTGATGATGGAAGGACTCGGAACACCTACTTTTAAGATGGGACCTGATGTTGACGTTATCAGTATGACTACTGGTAGTGGTATTTATATGGATGGAGATGGTAATTTTAAATTTGGTGATAATGATGGACAAGTAAAATTTCAAAATGGCTCATTTAGTATTACTGGTTCAGATGTAGCTATACAAGTTACTGATATAAATGTTAAAGCTAATGGTTTTGAATTATCTTCACAACAGGCTTCTATGTCATTGGGGACGAATCAACAATGGAAAGCATATGGTGGAAGTGCAAATCCATACATGAGTATTGGTATGGGTGGAAGTGGAAGTTACGGTAGTGATGGACTATGGTTAGCGTATAATGATACAATCGGAAAACCAAGAGTTTCGTTTGTTGGTTCAACTGGACATTTTAAATTTACAGGAACAGATTTAGATGTAAAAACAGGAACATTAGCATTAGCCGCATCTAATATACAACTTTCATCTGCACAAGCATCTATGAGTTTAGGTGGTGTACCAGGAGCGGCCGCTAATATATTATTGGATGGTGGAAATTCTAAGATAGAAGTTGGTTCGGCGAATAAAGTTACAATACAGGGTGGAACGACAGACAATTATATGGTTATGGGAAGTAAAACTTCTTTTACTCATTTCGACCAGTCTACTCAGGGTATCATTATTGGAATGGATTCAACAGTTCCTAAGATTGAAATAACAAAAAATTCTGCTAATTATTTATCATTTGATGGAACTAATTTTGATATAAAACTTTCTCAGGGATTTGAATTAGATGCAACTAATATAGAAATTTCATCAACTAATGCATCTATGAGTTTGGGTGGTTCAAATGACATTATTCTCGATGGAGCGAATAATAAAATTACGGTTGGTTCTGGAAATTCAATAACTATACAAGGTGGAGCCGCCGATAACTATATGGTTATGGGAAGTAAGAGTAGTTTCACACACGAGGGAAGTGGAACTGCTGGTATTATTATTGGTATGGATGCAACCAATCCACAGGCAGAATTCGTCAAAAGTTCTACTGATTATTTTATTTTTGATGGTGGAAGTGGTGTAGATATAAAGACTACAAATTTTAATTTAGATGCCAATACAGGAGATTTACAAATATCTTCGACACACAAATCAATGAGTCTTGGAGATGGTAAGGTTAAGTTACAAGGAGCATCATCTCCATATATGGTATTAAATTCTGGTAGTAATGCGATTACATTAAAAACTGATGGTACGGATTCATTTATGGTTATGGGAAGTAAAACTGATTTTGATGAATATGATAAATCTACGGTTGGTATTATTCTTGGAATGGACACCGCTGTTCCAAAGTTTGAAATGGCAAAAAGTGGAGATGATTATTTAAGGTGGGATAGCACAGATGGTCTTGATTTAAGAACTACAAAAATGGAAGTAAGTGCTTCTAATGTTCAAATATCATCTACACAAGCAAGTATGAGTATTGGTGATCCAACTTCAACTGGAGGAGCAATAGTTCTTCAATCTCAAGGAACGGATAAGATGTTGAAGTTTGGTAATAAAGCAACCTTTGACCAAGATGCAATAGCCGGTTTGATAATGGGTATAAATGGAGATACATCTAACGCTCCTGAATTTGATTATACAGTTGGAACTGGCAACGACCAATATGTTAGAATGTTAACATCTGGTATTTTTATGAAAGTTCCAAACTTCAAACTTGATACTGCATTATTAGATATAGATTCAGCGACAAGTAGAATTGACATTTATGATAATAGTGGTGGAGTTGATGGAAGTGATTTAAGAGTTAGAATTGGTGAAATTGATCCTACTGCTGGAAATCAATATGGTTTAGTTGTTTATGATGGAACTGGAAGTGGTTCAGCAGATGAGATAGCTCATTTTGGTAGTGATTATAATAAAATAGCAAGTTGGTCTATAAGTCCTACTCAAATTTCAAGTGAAAATCTTATATTAGATTCGGGTGGAACTATGCAAACATCAGATTTTGCAAGTGGTGTTCAGGGTTGGAGAATAACTTCTGCTAATAATGGTGAAGCAGAATTTGAAAAGGTTACGATTAGGGGAACATTATCAACTACGGTATTCGAAAAAGAATCTGTAAATGCTGTTGGTGGTCAATTATATGTAGCAAATTCAACTATTTATACTGGTTCTGCACAAATTTCAGCAACAGAAACAACTATGAGTGTAGCAAATGTAGGTGGATTTGCCGCTGGAGAAATATTATCTGCAAAGAAAGTTTCTGATACTGGTTTTCAAACGGAATATCTCTATGTTCAAAGTGCTTCAAGGGATGTTCCATCAAGTGATAAGAACTTTATGGGTAAATTATATGTAGTTCGTGGATATAGTGGTTCATTACCAGGAACACATGATACTGGTTCACTTGGAGATTCTGCACAATCTGCACAATCATATGAAAATGGTCAAGTAATTGTATCTACTGGTAAAGTTGGAACTGGATATGTAAGAATAAATGCAAATCCAAATGATTCCACAACACCTTATATTGATATTGTTGAAAGAACTGGTTCTGCAATTTATGATATTTCATTAAAGGCAAGACTTGGTGATTTAAGTGGATTGTCAAGTGGATTACTTTATGGTAATTCAAGTCCTGGTTTTGGATTATTTACAGAGAATGTATTTTTACAAGGTGGTATAACTGCTACAACTGGTTCATTTACTGGTAAAGTTCATATTAGAACGGATGCCTCAAATCAAATAATAATGGGAACTGATGTTGATGGTGGAACTAATGATGGATTTTATTTAAACGCTAACAATTATTGGTATACTAATGATAAATTTAGAATTGGTGATACAAATTATTATTTAAAATGGGATAGTTCTAATATAGAAATTGTTCCACAAAAATTTGAATTAAATGCAGGTAGTGGTGATATACAAATTTCATCAACTCAAAAATCTATGTCGTTAGGTAATGGTGATATACATTTTCATTCTCCAAATTCAACTACATCTTATATGAGACTTGGTTCGAATACATCCAAGGCAATTTATATTACTGGTTCATCTACTGAGGGTGTAATTCGAAGTGGTAAAACATCTGTAACTTCAAATACTGCAGGATTTTGGTTAGCAAATACTGATGGTGATCAAGAATTTGTTGTTGGTGATGCAACAGATTATATTAGATATAGTGGAAGTGCCGTAGATGTTCAAACACGGGCATTTGAATTAGATGCAAATAATGGAGATTTACAAATTTCTTCTACTCAAAGGTCTATGAGTTTAAATGATGGTAAAATTGTTTTATCGGGTTCCACAGCACCGTTTATACAAATTGGAAATAGTGCTAATTATTCTATAAAACTCCAGACAGATGGTACAGACCAATTTATGACTATGGGAAGTAAAACAAGTTTTACACATGAGGGAAGTGGAACTGGTGGTATTCTTATTGGAATGGATAATGATAATCCACAAGCAGAATTCGTATCTGATGATTTACAAACTTATTTTATCTTCGATGGAGATTCTGGTTTAGATGTTAAAACAACTGCATTTGAATTAGCAGCCAATACAGATGACTTACAAATATCTTCTACTCAAAAATCCATGTCGTTGGCAAGTGGTAAGGTTTTACTTGACGGTGGTGGGAATTATGGATATATACGAGTTGGTGGTAGTGTATCTTTAGCTGGTGCCATTCATATTAGTGGTTCAACAGCTACAAGTATAATAAGAGCGGGTAAAAGTTCATATAGTGATACGACAAATGCTGGATTTGTATTAGAAAAAACTGCAACAGATTCAAAATTTTATGTAGGTGATACAAGTGATGGTAGTTTTATAAAATTCGATAGTGATACTGGAATTGAAATAGGAACACAGAAATTTGAATTGGCAGCTAATACAGATGATTTACAAATTTCTTCTACTCAAAAATCTATGTCGTTAGCGGGTGGTAATGTATTATTAGATGGTTCACAAACTGCTGGATATATAAGAGTTGGTTCAAATGCAACTACTCGTGATAATATTCAATTAAGTGGTTCTAATACATTAGCAGTAATTAAAGCTGGTGTTAGTGGTTCATATGCAGATGCAGTGTCGAGTGGAGATAATGGATTTATATTAGAAAGAAATCTAACTTCAACGAAGTTTCATCTTGGTAATGCAACAGAATACATAAGATTCGATGGAAGTGATATAGATATATCAGCAGATTCATTAAGTATAACTGCTTCTAATGTTAATATTACTGCAGCAGACGGTATGGAAGTAGATGCACCTGATTTTGAGATAAGTACTGCACATAAGTCAATGAGTTTGGGTTATACTACAAATACTGCATATGGTGTTACTATGGTTGGGGCAGGTAATTCTTATATATCTTTTGGACCAAAGACAAGTCCAAATTTCCAATTATATTCTGCTGGAGCAACTGAAAATTATTTAAAAATAGGAAGTCAAACCTTTGGTGGTACTCAAGGTGGTATTATACTTGGAGAGGCAAGTAGTGGAGTTTATAAATTTGAAATTTATAAAGACGCCGATGAGTATTTTAGATTTGCAACTGATGGTGGTGGGTTAGATATACGAACTCTTAGTATGAGTTTGGAAACTCCAGGATTAAAAATACATGGATATGAAACATTAGGAGCATCAAATTATATAGCACTTGGAAGTGCAACATCGGCAACGGCTGGTGAAGGATATTGGGCTGACGGTGGTGGTAGTTTTAGAGTTGGAACAGCAACAAGTGGAGTTGCAAGTCCATCATATATGTATTTCAATTCTGGTGATGATAGTTTAACAGTTAAAACTGATACATTAATACTTGATACAGCCAAGATAGATATTGATTCACGACATGGTGGAATAATTGCACTTGGAGCAAGTTCAGCATCATTAGCAGATTTAAGTGGAGCTGGTATATTTCTTAGTGGTAGTGGTGAATTTAATTTTGAATATGATCAAAATAATTATTTTAGACGCAAAGATACAAGTGTTGATATAAAATCTGGTCAATTTGGTTTAAAAACAAGTACTTTAATTATTAGTTCTTCTCAAAATAGTGGTATGATAACAATGGGTTCAACACCAAACACAAGTGTAGATGGAACAAACTCTGGTACTTATATGGACGGAACTGGTGATTTCTTGTCATATGGAAATGCAGCAAATTATTTCAGAAAAGACGGAACATCCCTTGATATAAAAGCAGGAACATTTGATTTAGATGCAACTACTCTTATTATGGACAGTGCACTCAATCACGGTGTTATACGATTAGGAGCGAGTGGAGGACCAGCTAGCGTATCTGCATCTACCGCTGGTATTTATTTAGACGGACATGGTAATTTACAAGCATATGGAAATGCAACAAACTATATTAGAAAATCTGGAACTTCTCTTGATATAAAGGCCGATACTTTTGATTTAGACGCAACTACTATCATTATGGATAGTGCTCTTAATCATGGAGTTATAAGATTAGGTGCAAGTGGAGGACCGGCTAACGTATCCGCATCTACTGCTGGTATTTATTTTGATGGACATGGTAATTTCCAGGCATATGGTGGGGCAGCAGATTATATTAGAAAATCTGGAGCATCTTTAGAAGTGAAAGTTCAAAACTTTGCATTAAGTGGTACAAGTGGAACTTTATCACTTGGAACTTTAGCTAACGCAAGTGATACTGCAGATACTTCAACAGGATTTTATGTAGATTCAAGTGGAAACTTCTTGGCAAAATCAGCTGCAACCAGTGGAACAGGATACATTCAAGCGAGTGGTGGTGATGTTGTTATAAGAGCAGGAAATTTTGGTTTAGGAACAGCAACTATGGTTGTTAGTAGTTCCGTTAATAGTGGAACTATAAGAATGGGTTCTAATGGAGGTCCATTAACTGCAACTGCTGCTACTCAAGGTATTTACATGGATGGAACTGGGGCGTTTCAAGTTTATGGTGATTCAAAAAATTATTTGAGAATTAATGGTGGAACAGTTGATATATTAACAGATGAAATAACAATTGCAACAGCAGGAACTAATAAAGTTAAATTATTAGCAGATGGAACAAACACACCAACATTTGCAATGGGAGCAACTTTAAATACAAGTATTAGTGGAACTAATAAAGGTGTTTTCATGAATGGTGAAGGTGATTTCTTACTTTATGGAAGTGCCACAAATTATTTTAAATTTGATGCAACTGCAGCGTCCATTGACATAAAATCAGATACATTTGATTTAGACGCAACGGGTGAAGGATCCGGAATGATTTTGGAATCTGCTACAAATAAGGGTAAAATAGCACTTGGATCAACACCACCTTCACATGCATCGAGTAGTACAGGGTTTTATGCAGATGGTGCTGGTACTATGATGGTTGGAAATTCAAGTGGTAATAGAATGCAATACTTAGCTGATGGTACTATTTATATGAAATCTTCTACTTTCAACTTAGATGCAACCACACTAATCCTTGATTCTGCAGCAAACAATGGTAAAGTTCAATTAGGACCAAGTGGTGGTCCTGGTAGTCCAACTGGAACAAGTAATGCCGGTGCATATCTTGATGGACAAGGTAGATTTAATTTTGTCGGTAATGCAAACAATTATATAAGATTTAATGCAACAGGATTAGAAATAAACACTACTTATTTTGATGTAAATACTGCCGGTGAAATTACTGCAACACAAGGTGCAATTGGTGGATGGTATATTACAAGTACTGCAATTCAAACTACTGCACCTGGTGCACCTAAAGCGGCTGCTGATATGACTCTGAGTAATACTGGTTATATTGCAATGGGAAGTACAACTCCACAAACATTTGGTTCTGGTGGTGTTCAATTAGGGACATATGGTAGCAGTGCTGCTAAGTTTTTAGTAGCCAATGCAGCGGATACTGCAGGACATATAAAATTTGATTCAGCAGATGGACAGTTACATATAAGTTCTTCAACGGTTTTAATTGGAACATCTGGAAGTGCTGTGGGTGGATATCAACCTGCAGGAGCATTTGTAAGTATGTCAGCTGAGGGTCAGATGGAAATAAGTTCATCTGGAGTTCATATTAAACCTGGAGGAGATGCAGTTTTTGCTGGTGGAGATATAACTTTTGAACAAGGTGGAGATATTGCAAGTACAAATTATTTAATTGAACGTTCAAGATTATTCGGGTCAGGAGGTGATTCCCCAACGGTTCAGGCTAGCGGAACGGCTGATACATTAACAACTGGTACTGGTCAAGCAGCAAAATATTCCGCAGAAGATGGAATAGTAATGATAACAAATACTTCAGCGAATATATGGACACTATCACGAGATGTTTATATGCAAGATTTAACCGTTAATAGTGGTGTGTATCTTGAAACAGCTGGATATAGAATATTTTGTAGAGGAACTTTAACTAATAATGGATGGATACGAAATGATGGCCATGATGGAACTTCTGGAACTGGTAATAGTGCAGGTGCTGGTGGAGATGGTGGCCACGGTGGTTCACTAGCCGCAGGAACAGACGGTGGAAATGGTGGTCGTGGTGGTTATGAAGCGGGTGGAACTCATGGTGGAGGCGGAGGCGGAGCTGGTGGTACTGGTGGTGCCATATTAATTTCCGCAAGATACATCGCTGGTGACGGAGGAATCCGTGTTACAGGGGGTGATGGTGGTAATGGTGGAACATTACAACCATAATAGTATAGGAGAATAGAATGAATTTATATTATAAAAAAAGAAAAAAACAACAAAGTAAATATAGTGTTGTTTGGAAATCGACTCGAACCTTTCGAATGGCAGAAGGTGGAGCTGCAGGAGCACTTGGTGGTGGCGGTGGTTCATCTTCCGCAACAACTCGTGTTAATGTTGTTGATCCACACATTCTTTTAATGTGGAGAGATGTTATGCATACAACTGAAACCGCACCCAGACTCAAAGTAAGTGGTGGATCAGGAGGAGGCGGAGGCGGTGGCCAAGGTGCACAAGGTACAACCAATGGTGAACCTGGTACACCTGGCGCAGCTGGTGATGATGTTTCAAATTGTGTAAATTCTACGGCTGGTAAAAATGGTGGTGCTGGAGGAGCTGGTGGTGGTGGTGGATCCGTTGCCGGTGGAGGCGGAGGCGGTGGAGCTGGTGGTAATGGTGGAATAATAATGATTATTACTACAACCGCATCAACTCCTTGGACAACACATAACGTTGAAGGTGGTGCCAGAGGAACTGGTGGAGCCGCGAGTGCCGCGGGAGCCGATACAGGAGGTCAGGGAACAGCAGGATCAGACGGCAAAGATTATTGGATACGAGTTTAATTAATATATATGTATATATAACAAAGGTAATAAATGGCTAATTATATAACAACAGATACAACAGACCCTAATCAAACTAATATTAGGATGACAACCAATCTTATGATTGGGGCAGATTCAGATCCTGCTCAAGAGTTACACGTTACGGGTGATGGAGTATTTACAGGTAATATTACTGCATATTATTCTTCAGACATAAGTTTGAAAGATAATATCAGACCGATAGAAAGTGCCATTTTTAAAGTTAAACAAATTAGAGGTGTTACATTTGATTGGAACGAAAAATCAAATAAGTTACAACAAGAAAAAGGTCATGATGTAGGTTTAATAGCACAAGAGGTTGAAAAGGTTTTACCAGAAGTTATTCAGATTCGTAAAGATGGAATTAAAGCAATATCATATGAAAAAGTAGTTCCATTATTGGTAGAAGCCATTAAAGAACAACAAACCACTATTGAAAGTTTGGAGAGTAGAATAAAATTGTTAGAGGAAAGATAGATGGCACTTCAAGACGGATTTAAAGTATTAAGTTTGACCATTATAGACGGTGGAGGCGGATGGGGTGGAGATACAACTGGTAAGTTAGTTATGAGATCACCTGGATCACAATCTATTTATGTTGGTAGTGGTTTTACAGGAACTTGGGAATCAGACCCAGGTGGAGTAATTGATGGAACTGCAATAACTGCAGCAGGTAAGAATTATTCATCTGGTTCTTGGGCATTTTCAACACATGGACGGGCAATTCCTGGAGAATTTTGTAGTATTGGAATTATGGGAACAGGATCAGGTTCATTAATAATACCAAAAATAGGACAAGATGCTTCAATCTCATTTAATCAATTAAATACAGAAAGGGGAGTTGGGGCTACCAGTGAAGCTTCTATTCACCAACTATATGAAGATTTTTCATCAATAGCAGGTTCAGTTCATACGGATGTAACAGGTAAACCTAATTTTGATTGGTTTCAAGGTGGTCCCAGGTCGGCTTCTGGTGTAGATCCAGGAGAAGGCGGAATATATCAATCTCATCCAATTAGATTAGATGAATTTTATGGTTCTAATTATTCACAATATGGTGGTTTGGGTTGTCTTGGAATAGGAACACCTATAACAATGGCAGATGGTTCTACAAAGAACATAGAAGATATTAATATAGGAGAGTGGGTAAGAGCAGCAACCGTTCCTGGTATGCCATTAGACTTTGATGAAGAAAATACTTGGTCAGTTTGGGAAGGAACACCACACGGAAACCCACCCGGTTCAGTATGGGCAACTGCATATTATGATATACAGGAAACTAATCGAGTTACACCAGCAAGTGCATCAGTTATGGATATATATTTTGATTGGTATGAAAATTATTATTTGATAAATAATTCTTTAAAGGCAACATTTGAACATCCATTTTTTGTGTTAAGAGATGGTAATTATCATTTTAAAACAACAGCTAGTTTGTTACCTGGTGATAAATTATTTAAAACAGATAATGAATTTGAACAGATAGAAACGATTGAATTTATAAATGAACCATTAGAAACTGTCAATTTAAATGTAGAACCTTTAGATGTTTATTTTGGAGGTGGTTATTTAATGCACAATGTACATGGAAAAGAAGCTGAAAGTTAATGTATAAGTATTTAGAGGGTAATGTTAATCCTACTTATGAAAGGTTTAATAGTTTTTTAAATGAATACTTTTTAGATAATTTAATTGATGGTTATGAAATTTATTTATTTGGAGCATTCCCTGATACAATAGAAACTAAAGATGTTGATATTAGATTGATTGGTAAACCATCAGATTACAATGAACTTGGTAATTATATGAAGGAAGTTTCTGAAGTTGGATTAAAAAAATATAATATGTATATTGATATTTTTTGTGATGAGGAAGGTAAACTTATAAAATATATTGATGAATTTAATAGAACTCTAAAGGGTCCACGTTTTTTTAGTATACAATATGTTCATTATTTAAGATTATATCAAGATGGTGTTTTGTTAAGAGATTCAAGAGAATCTCATACTAATAAAAAAATTGAAAAAGTTGGGGATAATTTATGGAGAATACAAAGAACAATGCAATTAACAAAATGGGTAAAAAAAGATGGTTTACCAAAACCTTATAAGTTAGAAGAATATTTAAATAGTAATTATTATAGAGAGTAAAATATGAGTTATGATGTTTATTACAGTACAGGAGGTGGTTCTTTAGTTTATGGTGGAAGTGATGTTTGGGTTAATAATTGGTTACGAGAAGTAGCCCCCAAACTTAATCATCCATCTAAGTTATTGATTCATCGCCGTAATCCAGATAAAAGAGTAAAGTTTGATAGTCCAATAGAAGTTATATGGCAAGGTGATAACCCAAAAGAATTTGAAAAACTAGCAAAAAATGCTCGTAAGATTCATATTTTACACGGATATTATACACCACATAAGATAATAGAAGATAATCAAGATAAAATAGATTCGGTATGTATTCATGTATCAGTTCAATTAAGTTTAAATGCTGGTTTTCACTTGGGATTACCTAAATTAATGCATTTTTCAGCAAATAGAGCATGGGAACGAAGAATTGCTCAGATATCAAAGAAGGTGATTTGGATTGGGTTAGATAAGATTCCATTACATGACCAAGTAGACATAATTGATATACCTAACTATTATGAATTTACACAAAATAAAAAAGTATGTATGAGTAATAGAGTGGGATATGCGGCACGCATGGAAACCCGTAAATCACCACATTTTTTAGAAGGTGTAGATAGTTACGTATTTACCGATTTAGAGGATTGGAAGTGGTGGAAAGAAAGATGTGGATATAAATTTGATAAGACAAGATTATATCAATTTAATTATAAGAACATACATAGATTCTTTAATAGAGAGGATTGGGGGATAAGTCATAGCTGTCATCTACATGAACCATTTGGTTATTCTATATTTCAAGCATTAGATTATGGAAAACTACCTATATTACAAAAAGATTGGCTGTTAAACTATGAATATCCATTCAGAGCTTTTGATAAGAAAGAATTTGATGAACAAATACATAATATATCAGAATTAAGTGAGAAAGAAAGACAAGATTATTTAGATGGATTGAGAGATTATTGTAGAACATATGATAATAAGGAAGAATGGGTAGAGAAATACTTGGAAATTTATAACAGTTGATATTTATTAGTGTTAAACACACACAACGGGACGCGTAGTTTACGACAAGTCGTCTTTTTTACGCGAATTTTTTAAGGAGAATTTTTTTGGCAACACCACCCGCAGGAACAGCCTTATCATTAGGAAAATTAGGAAGAGCAACTGCTGTAGACAATTCTGATTATACATCTGCAACGAGTTTGAATGACTGTGCACGAGATAGTGGGACAGCCGCAACTAATTTGAGTAATTTTTATATAGGTTCGGTTGATAGCACTTTAGATGGTTATCCATATGTGGATGAACAAACTAATGAAACATATGAATTAACTTTTACTAATGCAAATTCATTATTTGCATCTCGTATAGCAGCAAGAGCTGATAACTTCACTTGGACTACCAGTAATTCATCATTATTTGATATGTCTGGTACTGAAGATGTTACTACTCAATTTAATGCAGGTGCACTTGCTGATACAAGTACACATACTTCAAAATCATTTGAAGCTAATTTAGTTACAGACTCCGATTTTAATAATTGGTCAAGTGCTAATTTACTTGGTGATTGGACAGAGAGTGGTGGAACAGTAATTTCAAGAAAAGATATAACTGGATTTTCAACAAGACCATCTGGTTCAAATGATTATATGGTTCAATTTGATACATTAAATGGATACATAGAACAATCATTTACAGTTAAAGGAAATTCTACTTATCAGATTAAAGCAATAGCAACTTCTTCTGATGCGGGACAGGGAACAATAGATATGTATGTTAGTGGTGCATATACTCAATTAACTTGGAACGGAATAACTGGACCGGCAGGTACATATCACCAAACAAGAGATGATTTTTATACAAGTGGTTCGGTAGGAGTAGATCAAACTTTAAAAGTAAGATTTACAGCAGTATCTGCTTCTGTTAAACCATTGTTAGATTATGTAACTTTCCAAAGATGGGAAGGTGCACATTTTAGTGATACAAATGTAACTATTACAGGAAAGTATCACGATGACGGACAGAGTGATGGATTTAACGACCACGCAACAAGATATAATACTGCTATAAGTAAAACTGTTGAGATACAAGATACATATGGTGGTCTTGCAATTGCTTGTTTTTTACCAGGAACTTTAATACAAATGGCAGATGATACTTCCAAACCAATAGAAGAAATAAATGTTGGGGATGAAGTGTTATCATTAGATTTACCTGGATTACCAGATGAAGATTTAGGATATATCGAATGGAAATCTTATACTATGAGGCCAATGGATGAAGAAGATTTGGAAAATTTAATATCAAAAAATAAAAAATCTGCATTTGTAGAGAATTTATTTTATGATTATATGAGTGGATATTATAGTATAAATAATGGTTATTTAAAAGTAACTGCAGAACATGACCTTTTTTCATATTCAGACGGAAAATGGAGATGGAATACTGCAAGTGAATTACAAAAAGATATGAAATTATTTGGTTATAATGGAGAGGTAATTAATATAGATTCTATAGAATGGGTAAGTGGTGAAGTAGAAGTTATCAATTTTGATGTAGAACCATTAGATGTTTATTACGCGGGTGGATTATTGGTTCATAATAAGGGATCAGACTCAGATCCGTGATAAAAATTAGATATTAGATATTTATATTAGATAATTAACTAATTATTTTTATATAGGAGAAAATAAAATGGCAGATGAAGCAAAAGTAAGAGAAATTACTGATGACTCTTACATAAAACCAAATGAATGTAGAACACATTGTGATGACATTCCAGGACCCTGGCATGAAGAATTAGAAAAAGAATTAAATACCGCCGGTGGCCATGTTAAATATGGTATCGGTAAAGAGGAAGATGAATTCTGCTCTAAAGAAGATGTAATTGCTTGGGTTGAAGAAAGACGTGATGATGATGAACTGGCAGCATTTCCACCAGAAGCAGATTGTATTGCAGAAGGAGAAATTAGAGAGGGATCAAAAGGATTCACTATTTCAGAATGGGGCAAAGTGAGTCAAGAAGATTCACCTTGGGAAACACATTATAAGGCTGAAAGTGAAGAAAAGGATGGTCACGAGGTTTGGAAAGAAAAATATGCAAAAGTATATGGTCAAGAAGTAGATGATGAAATTGAAAAAGGATTTCCTGATTCAATTGGACAGGATGCTGATAAGCATGAAGCAATTCAAGCAGAATGGGCAGCCAAAGAAGCACCTGAATCAGAAGAGGATGAAGGGGCTGAAGAAGAATAATTTTTTGCATATAAAAGTATCATTTAGAAAATTCTTTTTGATATTTATTTAAGGATAATTATAGGTTTTAGGTGTTAAAAAATGAAATTATAAGAACCCCACTTCAGGTTTACGAAGTTCCAATTTTAATTGCCCAACATGGTGAAGGTACGGTATATAGAATATCTGATATTCATTGTGTTAAGGTGCCTTCTGGTGATAATTATTCAATAAAAAAAATGGGCCATGAAATAAAAATAAGTAGATTGTTATATTCACTTGGAATTTCTGTTCCAGAACCAATAATGTGTGATTATGTTAGAATTAATGGTGCAGTAAAAAAAGGTTTTATTATGGATTATATTGATGGTATAACAAATTCTATACATGGTGATAAAACAGATGAGTTTAGTGATTATGAATGGAACTTGGCTACAACTTTAGCATTAGATGAAGTAAAAAGGGCAAAAAAATTGGGATTTAGTTTGGTGAAGAACAAGGATGGTCACGATATAGATAATCCAGAGTGGATTTTTACTAAAGATAAAAAAATTAAATTAATTGATTTTACAAAATGGAAATATAAAGGGTTTTAGATGTCAATATTAAATCGTGGTTGGATTTACGATTCAATAACAAGAAATCAAGATTCAGGTTCAGTATCATATAGATGGACTCACGGAGCTAACGACTCATATATGGGTGCTGGTATATTTTATTATGCCATCCCATATTTCTTAAAGGCACAAGTTAATGTTTGTCTTGGTAGTGGTGGTGGATATGTACCACGATTGATGGTTGATTGTGTTTATGAATTAAATGAAACTAATATGTATCCTAACGGAAAGTTTGGTGAAGTTTATGTAGTAGATGCAACCAATAGTGTAAATGGTGAAGTGGATTGGTCAGATGATGACAGTTATTTAAGAAGTAATTTTCAAATAAAATTTCTCAATATGACTACTGAAGATGCATTCTATAACTTTTTTGTCAAACGAGATATAAAGATAGATTATTTACATATAGATGCAGGTCATACTTATGAGGATTGTAAACAAGATTTTGATTTGTATTCTACTTTAATGAGTGAGAATGGAATTATATCAATACACGATACGGATGAAAAATACTGGAAAAGTTTTGATGTATATGAAGGTGAGCCCCACGATATATGTACAGGTCCAAGTGAAGTTGTAAAAGAAATTAGTTTCCTTAACCGAGAATGGGAAGTATTTAATTTGTTTGATTATAAACAAAAAGATGAAGTATTACCTTCATCTGGATTAACATTATTGAGAAAATCTACGTATGGCAAATAATTCATTTTTATTAACACATAACATAAAAAAATTAACAGATGCAGAAATAGAAGCCATAAACGAAGAATTTGGTCATTGGGATGATATAGAACATTTACCTTGGGTAACGAAAAAAATAGAAGAAAAATCTGATTCATATACGAATGCTTATATGAAACATTTTCAGTTTCTTATTGATCAAGAAGCAAAATTAGGTCAATATGCATCAGAAGAATGGTTGAGAATTCATTTTCAAGAATTCCAAAAGAAAGAAACTGAGTGGATTAGAGAGAAAATAAAAGATTATATTCCTACTACTATTAGTGAAATGTTAGAAAGTTTAAAATGGTTAGAACAATGTTATGAACACCACACTCCATTTATAGAAGAAGGAATAAAATTTTATAAAGGCCGTGGAGTGGAAATAAGTAATCCATACGATGAATGTCAAGAAAGATTATTACTTGAAGAATGTGAGAAGTTTGATACTGAATATATTACAAGAGAAATTATTAGACTAAAAGATGAATATTTAATTCGTGATCCAAAAGAAGAATTGAAACATAGAATGAATCTTAATTTTTTTGAGGATAATGTAAAAGATAAAGAAAAAATAGCAGATAAAGATACATTTTGGGATATGATTTCAGTTCATGGTCTGGAAAATATGCAACTTCTCAAAGAAGAATTAAATGATGTTGGTAAAGGATTTTGTTTGGCTAAGTGGAATCAAGTTAGTATTCTTTTACAGACGGGTCAAACTCATTCTTGTCACCATCCGAGACCACACGTAGTTCCATTAGCAGAATTAGAAGATAATCCATCTGCACTTCATAATACATATTTTAAAAAACAACAAAGAAAAACAATGTTACAAGGGGGGCGTCCAAAAGAATGTGATTATTGTTGGAATGTAGAAGATGCAAATCCAGGAGCATTTAGTGATAGGATTATGAAAAGTGGTGAAGCGTGGGCATTTCCTTATTTTGATAGAATCAAAAGGTCTGATCCGATGGAAAATACTAATCCATCATATGTTGAAGTTAGTTTTTCCAACCAATGTAATATGAGTTGTGGTTACTGTGATGTAAAGAGTAGTTCTAATTGGCAACACGAAATAGCATCAAAAGGACATTATCCAACAAGTGGAATGTATAACAATACGGAGTGGATGGAACGAGAAGGAATTGTTCCTATTCCATTTACAAAACCAAATCCATATAGAGAAGCATTTTGGAAGTGGTGGCCTGATTTATATCCAACATTACATACTTTTAGAATAACTGGAGGAGAACCACTTTTACATAAAGATACCTTTAAAGTTTTAGATTATATTATAGATAATCCAAAATTAAATCCTATGTTAGAAATGTCTGTTAATAGTAATTTATGTGCAACACAAGATTTATTTGAAGAGTTTGTTGATAAGGTTAAGTACATTACAGAGAAAGATTTAGTTTGGAATTTTGCATTATTTACGAGTATAGAATCTTGGGGAACTCAAGCAGAATATATGAGAGATGGAATGGATACTGATAGATTTTGGAATAATTTGGATATGTTTTTAACTAAGTGTCAAAAACCAGAAGCAACTATAATGTCTACCTATAATTTAACGAGTGTTCCAAGTTATCATGAAGTAATTAAAAAAGTATTTGATTTAAAAAAGAAACATTATAACGGAAAACGATATAGACATTATGCAATTATTTTGGATACTGCCTATTTAAGACATCCAGAGTTTTTACAAGTTCGTTTATTATCTACGTATTGGATTGATAAGATACGGGCTGATGTAAAATTAATGACTTCATTGGCAGAGGAAAAATATACTCATGTTTATGGACACGGCCATAGTGGATTTTATGATTTTGAAAGAGAAAAATTAAGACGAGTGTTGGATTGGGTGGATGCACCACTTGATGATGTAAAGTGGTTAATAAAAATGAGAAAAGATTTTGTTTTATTTATTGATGAGTTTGATAAAAGACGAGGAAAGAACTTTTTAGAAACTTTTCCAGAAATGGAAGATTTTTATAATTCTTGTAAAAAGTTAATATGATTAATTTAGTTACGGTTTGTGGTCATAATACTACAATGTTAAGACATATGTTAAATCACTATAAAGATATGGTTGATGAAATTTATGTTATAGTATATTTATCTTCGGACAAGGATAGGGTTTTATCAGAAGTTAAAGAAATCACGAGTGATTTAAATATTGATATTCATAGAAAAACTTTTGAAGAACCATTTAATTGGGAAAGAGTTACAGAGTTATATAATGAAACAAAGTTATTAAAACCTAATGATTGGTGGATTGTATCGGATGATGATGAACTTCATGTTTATCCAAAACCAATTAACGAACTAATAGAAGATTGTGAGAAGAATGGTTATAAATTTATTACAGGAGCGTTTTTAGATAGAATAGGAGAAGGTGGTAGATTTCCAAAGATAAATGATGATAGTGATATTTGGAAAGAGTTTCCATTGGCTGGTTCATTTAGATTACCAGTTTCAAATGCCTGTCCAAATAAGACAGTAGTTGTAAAGGGTGATATCCAAATTACTAATGGACAACATTATGCGATGATAGATGGTGAAGATACTTATGGAGATAGATGGAATCATCCATTACGATATCCTGTTGATAAGTGTTTTATTCAAGTTCATCATTTTAAATGGGACATATCTGTAATGGGTAGATTACGAGAAGTTTCTCGTATTAAAAAAGATTATACTTTCCATAAAGAGTATAGAGATATGTTTGATTACATAATTGATAATTACGGTAGAATAGATATAGAAGATGAAAGGTTTATGATAGAAAAGGGTAGTAAAAATTATGATGGTTATACACATTGGAATGAAATAAAAAAACAGGCATTAAAGTATAGATTATGAAAAGATTAGCGGTTATACTTCCATATGATGAACAACATATAGAAAATTTTGTAAATCATTTTGATGCTACAGTAGATGGTGATTATAAATTAGTTTTTATGAAACAAAAATCAAATAGACCATTAAATAAAGGTAAGTTGTTTAATATAGGATATATGCTGCATAAGGATAAATATGATTATTTTTGTTTTCATGATTCAGATTTAATACCAATTTCTGATGAGTGTGATTATTCTTTTGAAGGAAAACCGATTTCATTAGTTGGTATGAGAAATAAAATAGAATTTGGAGATCAATTAGAGGTTCAAAATTTTGACAATTATAGTTTACCTTATGATGAATATTTTGGTGGAGCAATTTTATTTTCAAAAGAACATTTCCAAAAAGTAAATGGATATTCAAATGAATATTGGGGTGTTGGTTATGAAGATTATGATCTGTTATTACGTAGTGTTGTAGGAGAACTATCTGTAAGAATGGAATTGGAAACTACAGTATCAAAAACTTATGGAAATTTTAATGGACTGAATTCATACATAGAAATTCCAGTAGAAAATGCAAAGATTAAAAAAGCAACAAACAAGAGTTTTACAATGTCTGCTTGGTTTTGTCCTGACGGAGAACCATCTTACAGTTCAACCGTAGATACTAATAGATGTGAATATAGTATTTTTATACGACCAGGATATCATATGGGACTTTCATATACTCACGGTGGATTTTTAAAAGGAGTGATTTGGATTAGACCATTTGGAAGTAGTGAAAGAGAACCAGTAGTAATACAAACACCATTACGAACTAATCAATGGTATCATGTTGGTATGAGTGTAGACGAGATAAATCAGGAAATGATTCTTTATGTAAATGGTAAAGAAGTTGGTAAACAACAATATGAAGGAGAACTTATTAAGTATCTCAATAAACCATATTATATAGGAGTAGGAGATCCAACTACAACACAATGGAGAAATTTTTATGAAGGACAAATAGCAGAAATAGGATTATGGCCAGATACATTAAAAGATTATGAACTGGAATTGATTTTTAATAAAGGGATAGTTAACAATAAAGGTGAATATACAATTTCTAAATTACCAGTAGGAGTTTGGGATTTTAAAGGTGGATATGATGATAGAACTTTTGATATAAGTGGAAATGGAAACCATGCAAAATTCTATAATGTCGGATTTGCAAATAAATCTTTAAAAAGTAATACAGAAAGATATTTACCTTATAGAAGAAATGGTGCTTATGGTTATTTATCATCACGTGAAGATTATTTAAATCTTGAACATTTAAAGAGAAGTGAACATCCTGAAATAATGACCAATTGTAATACTTTTAATAAAAAGGTTAGAAATGAAATGAAGGATATGGATACAGATGGATTATCATCAACAAGATTTAGGATAGTCAATAGATATGATTATCAAAAAAAACATGAAATAATAGAAGTTGTAATATAAGGAGAAAAGTTATGGCAACTAAAAAAGAAGAAAAACCAGTTGAAGAGATAACAACTGAAACTAAAGAAACTGGAATTAAAGCAGAGGATCAACCTTGGAATAAGAAAAAAGATGCTCGTGACGAACTTGATTCTAACGAGGGAGTCGAACTTTCTGTAATCGCAGTTAAGGCATTGACTAACGTAGAAGAAAAGTTAGAGGCAATCGATTGGAAATTGTGGGAAATCTACAATATAGTTAAGAACTATGTAGAGTCTAATCCAGATAGTGGAGTATCAGCCCCATCAGTTACACAACCACAAGCATCTGCGGCAGACATTGCAAGTGAAATTGCAAAGGCTTTAGGATCTACAGAAGAACCTAAAGAAAAGAAGTCTGTAGTCGGCAAATTATTCGGTAAATAATGAGTGAAAAACTTGCAATTATAGTTCCGTATCGGGACAGAGAAGAACATCTTGCAAAATTCGTACCACATATGGAGAAATTTTTATCTGATAAAGATATAGATTTTAAAATCTTTGTGGTAGAACAAGGGAATGATAGACCTTTTAATCGTGGTTGGCTCATAAACATTGGATATGATATATCATCTCAACAAGGATATGATTATTTTTGTTTTCATGATGTTGATATGTTACCAGAGGACAAAACTTGTGATTATTCTTGGGTAGATAAACCAACACATCTTGCAGCGAGATTGAGTAAATTCAATTATCGTTTAGTCTATCCTGAATATTTTAGTGGAGTTACATTATTCAACAAAGAACACTTTGAGTGGATAAATGGATACTCTAACAAATATTGGGGATGGGGATTTGAAGATGATGATTTACTTTATCGATGTAGAACTCGTGGAGTTCCATTAGACGAACAATGGGTAGGTTCATCACGAGATAAGGCACCCAGATACATAAGTACTATGGAGTTTAATGGACGAGATTATCTTGAGATAAAGAATAGTCTTTCATTAAATAAAGTGGTGAACTCATCATTTTCAGTTGAGGCCTGGGTAGAACCATCAGACGATTTAGAATTGGATGAGAATAAAGAATATGATGAATTTCATGTTTTTACTCGACCAGGACATCACGTAGGAATTGCTTATACAAGTGGAATGCAATATAAAGGTGGTATTTGGAATACAGAAAATAAACAGGCAATGGTTGTTTCAGATAGACGAACTAACGAATGGGTTCATGTTGTATATACAATCGACCATTTATTAAAACGATTACGGATGTTTGTAAATGGTGTAGAAGTAAATGAATCACCTACTGATTTCTTGGGTAAAATTAAAGAGTCAAACAATGTTCCATATTATATTGGATGTGCAAATCCACACTCACGTTTTGAAGATAGAGGTTATTTTAAGGGTTCTATTGCACAAATAACTCTTTGGTCAAGTTGTATAAATCCAGAAGAAGCATCTTATTTATATAATGATGGATTCCCACGAAATGTTACAGATAAGAAAAATTTTGATGGTTGGAAACAAGGAACAGAAATTTATAAATCTTCAAAAGATGTAGTTGGTTATTGGAATTTTGATAATATAGTTGGTGATGTGGTACTTGATAAAAGTGGAAATGACAATCATGCTAAAATACACGGAGCAATTCAAAAGGAAAAAGAATTGAGAATAGGTAGTGTTGCATTAATACCAAACAGAAGAGATGGAAAATTCACTTGTTTAGAACACGAAGAAAATGGTTGGAGTCAAACTAAGTTCACTCATTGGGAAACACGAGAAAATCAATTACGATTTTTTAACAAGGTAAGGCGGGGACTAATAGATCCAACAAAAGATGGTTTGAATTCTTTAACATATAAAGTTATACATCGAGAAGAATTTTTAGATAAACACGAATTTATATCAGTTACATAAAATGTATCAACAAGTAATAGACAAACTTTTACGGATTACTGATTCTATTCCTTGGTTCAAGGCATGTGATAAGACTAATATGTTTTATGATAAAGAACTTGATAAGATTATAATTGATTTTAGTTATGAATCTCTTGATGGTAATGGAATAAAACATTTTGACAAATTTAGTGAAGAAAATGATATTCCGATAGATAAGATATTATTTTTAAATGGTAATTTGAGACACAAATATAGTTATGTGTATTCAGTTTGGTATTTTGCACATAGATTAAAAAAAATATTTAATAATGAATTACCTTGGGTAACTAATCAGGGACAAAAGTTTGGATTAGTAGATTTTAATGTAGAAAAAAGAAAAATTTATAATTGTTTTAATAATTCACAACATTCACATAGAACAACTGTATATGATTTATTAGAAGAAAATGATTTATTACAATATGGTTATGTATCATATAGAGATAAGGGTATATTTTTACCTGAAGAAGTTGAGAATGTAACTTCATTAAAATCTCCTGAAAAAATGACTGTAGATTTTGAAGATTGTGATGTTTCTTATGGAGCATTCAATCCATTGGTTACGAGTAGAACATATTTTAATTTAGTAACGGAAACTCATTGTGAAACTGATGATTTATTTATTACGGAAAAGACATTGAAGGCTTTAATTTCTCAACCGTTTATTGTTGTTGGTAATTATGGTATATTAGAATACTTAAAAGGAAATGGGTTCGAAACTTATTCTGAAATATTTGATGAAAGTTATGATTTAATAGAAGATCATAATGAAAGAGTTACGTTTATAATAAATGAAGTTAAGAGATTATGTGAAATGGATACAAATGAATTACAAAAAATATACAAATCTGTATTATGGAAAATAGAACATAATAGAAATGTTATAATGAATTGGAAAACGGATGAGTTACTTGAAGATTTAAAAATTAGACACATTGGATTTCCAGACCATCAAAGTTTTTAATAGGAAACAGATAAATGAGTAAAAAATTAGCAATATGTGTTCCACACTATAAAAGGGAAGAACATCTTAAAAAGTTTATTCCACACATGGATGAGTTTTTTAAGGACAAAGATATAGAATATAAGATATTTGTTGCTAATCAAGTTTATCCAGATAGTGTAAGTGGATTTAATAGAGGAACATCCAAGAATGTGGCCTTTGATATAGCACAAAAAGAAGGTTATGACTACTTTTGTTTCCACGATATAGATATGGTTCCTGAAGATGATACTTGTGATTATTCTTATCCAGATAAAGTAGAACATTTAGCAGTCCACGTAAGTCAGTTTGATTATGGTATTAAGTATATGGAATACTTTGGTGGTGCTATTCTATTCACTAAAGAACATTACGAAAAAATAAATGGTTATTCCAATGGTTATTTTAATTGGGGAATGGAAGATGATGATTTGTTTTTCAGAGCAAAGAAAAAAGGATTGGCACATGAAACTTTTATGGAACACGAATCAGATGAATCACGAGATTTTATTACGTTCAATGGTCTTTCTGATTATATAAAAATAAATCCAACTGACAGTTTAAGAGAAGTTACAAGTGGTAATTTTACAATGGCAGTTCTTGTTCGTGCCGAAGATAGATTTGATATTCCAACTTATTTAATTGGGGATGTAGAAAACAGACAGTTTATTCATCAATATATTTTAGGACGCCCAAGTTTTCAAATGGGATTAGGTTGGGACAATTCAAATGCATATTCATTCGGATTATTCAATCAAAAGAATAATCATTCTTATATGTGGATAAAAAGACATCCTGATGTTTGGACTCATTTAATGGTTACGGTAGATGTTGATAATAATGAACTTAGGTTTTATCTAAACGGAGAAGAATCTGATTCACGATTTGGACATGGTTCAGAATCTCCATTAAAGTTTGAATCACCATTAAAAAGATATGGTGGAAATCCATTTTATATTGGAGTTGGTGATCCAAGGACAGATAATAATACAGATTTCTTTGCTGGTGATATTGCACAAGTTTCTATTTTTAATAGGTCGTTTGGGGAAGATGAAATAAAAGATTATTATGTGAGTGATTATCCTAATAGTTTAAATTATAGTCCTAAGTTATACTATGATTTTTCTAAATCAAAAGATGGAATTGTGTATGATTTAAGTGGTAATGGCAATCATGGTGTTCGGAGTGGTGGATATATGAGCTCAGAACCAATTGACAAAATACCTAATACAACTTTACCACATAGGAATAGACCAGGAAGATATAAATCTTTATCACACCCACGTAATGATATAGTTGGAAATAGATTTGTTCATCAAAAAGATACAAGTGTAAATGAGAAACGATTTGTAGAGGATGTTCAAGGTGGATTGATAAATACAGACGAAGATGGACTTACAGATTTAAATTATAGTGTAGTTAAACGAGAAAAATTGTTTGGAACGGAACATGAAATGATAGATTTTCGTTGTGAACAAGATATTCCAAGTCATGTGGAGTTTTAATGTTTAGATTTGGATATGATTTTTATGAAGATGGAAGTATTCAAAAACCAAATGGATTGATTGGCCAAAAGATTACAGAAAAAAATAAAGACACTTCAAATATTTTTCAATTATATTTACCACCTTATTTAACTGAGATGTTTAAAAAGTTTGAAATTGATTTTGAAATTTATTCCGTTGAGAATATTAAAAAGTTAAATTTAAAAAATAAATGGATATATGTTCTTGATTGTATAGGGGACCCACGTGGTTGGTTGGGGGTATATAAACGTGAAGGTGAGAATTCAATAAAATCATTGTTTAGTGGAGTTAGTGAAACAACAATTAATCAAGTTAGAGAAAATAAAGCTGTAATTATGCTTTATCAACCAATGGAAGGTTATCCTACCAACTGGTTAGGTTATGATATATATGAAATAATTTATGATGAAATAGTAAAGTTTAAATTAGATCCAAAAAATGTTTTATATGTTACTGGAAATTGGTTATTACGAGAGGATTATAAAAAATGGAAACCAAAATCAAAGTATTCTGATTTAGAAGATATTGGAATTTATTCTTTTAATAATGAAAGATTTTTAGATTTTAAATCAAAATGGAATTTTGCAAAACCTGACTTAAAGAAAAAAAGAATTCCAGAAGAAATACAAGGAGAACTTTGGGGGTTGAAACATTTTTTATGTTACAATAGATCACCAAGAGGACATAGATTAACTTTATTGGCGTTATTACAAGGTAAGTCATTATTATCAAAGGGATATGTATCATGTTCACCAAACAATCCAACTTACTTGGAAGGATACCTTAACGATATTTCTATGGGAGTAAATTTAAGAAAACAAGTATTAAGATTAATAGAAGAATTTAATGAAGGAGCGCCGTGGTATGTAGATGTTGGTGAATGGGAAACAAATCATTTTGATACTTCGCCCGTTTGGCCATACGAACAATCATTTTTTTCCGTTACTACTAATACTATGTTTAATGAAAAGTGTATGTTTTTAGATGAGAAGGTCTGGAAACCTATATATAACCACCATCCCTTTATTTTTGTTGGGTGTAGTAATTTAGGTAATGGTAGTTTAAAGGAGCTTAGGAGACAGGGATTTAAAACCTTCCATCCATATATAGATGAAAGTTATGATAAACAGGCACACCCCACTAAAAGAATGTTAATGATTGTTGATGAGATTGAAAGATTGTGTAGTTATACTTTAAAGGAAATGGAAAATTGGTATGAACAATTAATACCAAGATTAGAACATAATCATAAAAACCTTTTTAATAAGACGAGTTTTAATAACTTTATTTATAATTTTATTATACCGAGTATAGAAGAAAATGAAATTTAATTTAGTATATGATAGACGAATAGTTTGGGAACATCATCAAGGTGACGGTCTAAAGGATTGGTCTGAATTTGAAGATAGGATAATACCAAATGGTGTAAATTGTGCTCCAAATGATTTTGTTAAAGAACAACATCAGGATGCCATGGGTAAAGTTATAATTCAAAAATTGAATACTCGTGAACGTGATAATGAATTTACATTAGGATTTTTAAAGAAAGAATGTGATTGGGAAGTCAATGAAATTTTTTTAGATGAAGTAAGTGATAAAGTTCTTGATAATCAGATTAATCTTTATCCTATATTTCCTACTAATCCTTATACTTGTTTTGTTGATCAACCATTTACAGGTTTTTTATCTACAAGAGTATTAAATTTAATTCGTAGGGAAAAGTTAAAGTTAGTAATTGTAAATTCATCAGAGGCATTCGAATTTGAATTTTTGAATCCTTTATGTCAAAATTTAAAAAGACATAATCTTCATGAAGTTGAAGTTATAGTTACTACTTCTGATTTAAAGGCCCCAAAAAGATATGAAAAATACATATCAGAAGTTGAAAAAAATACTTCTCATACTGGAGAGTTGATTGATGATTATACAAAGGAATGTAATATTAGATTTATTCCGATTAATTATTATGGAATTGGTTCATTTATTGATACCGATTGGATGTTAAGTATGAAAGACGAGGGTGTAATACCAATAAATGATGGTTTTTTAAAAGAATTAAAAAAGAAAAAGAAGTTTAAATATCTTAATTATAATGGTGTCGGTAAACCACATAGATTTATTTCAATAAGTGAGTTATATAGAAGAAAGTTAGATAAATATGGATTAAATTCATATTTATGCTGGGATTCAACTCCAGAAGATGATTTTCGAGTGGCCAAAGAACTTAAAACTTCTAAAAATATTAGTAACTATTTTCCTACTTTGACTAAAAAACTTCCTATATTGTTAGATTATGATGTTGAGATACACAAGAACGGACATAGATATAGTAATTTAGAACATATGTTGGATAGTTATTTTTCAATTGTAACAGAAAGTTGTTATTTTGGGTATGAACACGGTTCGATACCAAAAGGATTACAATATTGTCCTGTTTTTTTGACTGAAAAAACTTATAGAACATTATTATATCATCCGTTTGTTTTAATGGCAGCACCACATTCATTAAAATATCTACGAGAATTTGGTTATAAAACTTTTCCTAAAATGTTTGATGAAAGTTATGATAATATTGAAAATCAACTTGATAGATTATTGTTTATTGTTGATGAGGTAGAACGGGTTTGTAATATGGACAATGATAAATTACATGAACTTTATGTTGATTATGCATTACCAATTATTAAATATAATCAACAGAATTTTTTAAAGTATAATTCTAAAGTTTTATATAAAAAATTTTTTAAGGAAATAATAGATGTATAATTTTATATTTGAGGATAATAACGATTACATGGGGCTTTTCCATCAAGTTCAGGAAGCCGGTATACAGATAAATAGAAAAACTATTAATCAATTAGATGTTAAGCCTGAATCTCAAAATTTTTATCCATTATGGGGTGGATGTGATAATGTACTTGATAAATCAAAAGTTGAGTTAATTAATCAAGGTAAAATGAAATTACTTTTAGTGTCAGAAGGAGAAGCGTTACAGCAGATGACATTAGAATGGGTGATGGAATTAATTAAAAAATTTAATGTAGATTCTAAACAAATAATTTTTTTATCTTATGATTTGAGAAGTAATGAAACATATGAATTGTTATTAGAAGAGTCTACAGTATTTAGAAAAAATCCAATAAAGGTAATTGGAATGGATACTTATTTATTTGAACCTAATTCGAGATTTGGAGATTTACCCTTACCAACGAAAGAAGTAAAACCATATAGATATATGTGTTATAATGCAAATGCAAAAGAATATAGAATGTTTATGGTTACGGAGTTGTTTAGACGCGGACTTGATAAACAAGGATTGATTTCTCTATTATTTAGATATGGTTCTTTGGATCAAATGGCTAGTCAGTTTACCAGTGATTTGGGATTTGATGTTACAGAGGGATATGGAAAATTAGTTGATGATTATGCAAAAAAAGAAATGGTTAAGAGAGTTCCACTCATTCTTGATAAAACTATGGAAGAAGTAGATAAAAATGATAGACCAGTTGATGTAAATCATGTTAAAAATTCTTATTTTAATATAATAACTGAAAGTTATATGTACAATAAAACACTACCACAATCACACAAAACTATTTTTGAAATGAGTGAAAAAACTTATAAGGCCATTAATTGTCAACCATTTATTCATTTAGGTAGTTATGGTGTTTTAAAATATATGAGGTCAATGGGATATCAGACTTTTCCTGAATTGTTCGATGAGAGTTATGATGATATTATAAATCACACGGATAGATTGTTAGCAGTTGTAGATTCAGTAGAGAAAGCCTGTAAAATAGATGATAAGGAATTTCATGATATTTATTGTAGAGAAATTATTCCAAAAGTTTATCATAATAGAGAACTTGCAAATTCGAAGAAATTGAAACAGACTGTTTGGAAAAAGTTTATATTACAATTATTAGATTTATAAGATATATGGAAAAAGTAATCATAGTAAACCCCGACGCTAAAATGGATGCAAAACAATTTGCATACGCTCCTTTGGGACCATTATATCTCGCTGCTATATTAGAGAGAGATGGTTTTGAATGTGAGTTATGGGATTTAAGAGAAGATTACAATTCATATGATAATCCACCGCGGGGTGATATTTACTGTATTACTGCAGTTACACCACAAGTGGATGATATGAAAGAAGTAGCCCGTAATATTAAAAATAAATATGGTGATAAGGCATATACAATTTTAGGTGGTCCACACGCAACTTGGTTACCTGAAGATTGTGTTGATCACTTTGATTGTGTGGTTCAAGATGAAGCAGAGGGAATTATAACTAAAATATGTACCGAGAAACCAACAGGAGTTCAAAGAGGTGAAAGAATTGTTGATTTAGATTCAATACCACACCCAGCAAGACATTTATTACCTGACCATAGAGCAGCAAGTACAGATTTGTGGGGTGGATACAATTACGATAGTGATGTAATTGGTGCAACATTAATGACAAGTAGAGGTTGTCCATTCGCGTGTGCGTTTTGTGCAAATCTACAACAGAAAACAAGATTTAGAAGTGCAGAAAATGTTATAGAAGAAATAGAATTGATGATTGATAAATATGATTGTAAACATTTTAGATTTTTAGATGATAATGTTATTATTGATAAAGAAAGATTTCAAAAGTTAGCACCCAAATTACACGATTTGGATATTAGATTTAGATGTTCCATTAGTTCAGTATTGGTGAGTGATGAGTATATGGAATTATTATATTATGCAGGATGTAGAGAGGTTGGTATAGGATTTGAATCAGCTGATGATGACATTTTAGAACTTAATAATAAAGCAGGAAACGCCACTACTGATATGCACAGAAAGGCCGTTAAACTTATTCAGAAATGGGGAATACAGGCAAAAGTTTATATTATTACGGGGTTACCAGGAGAAACAGACGAATCTATAGAGGCAGTTAAAAAGTTTATAAAGGATGTAAAACCAGACAAATGGATTTGTTTATTATTCACACCGTATCCTGGAACACCTATTTATAGAAATCCTGAAATGTTTGGGGTAGAAATTTTACATAAGAGATTTAGAGAATATGTTCAGACTTATCCATCTAAATGTCATGTGAATCTTAAAAAGGTAGGTAACGGTGAGATTTTAGCAACCAATAAAGATTTAGAAAGACGATATGAACATTTGTATCATTGGTTAAATAAATTAAATCCAGAATCAATGGAGTATAGTTCTTTTAATGGATAGAAAAGGAGATAGGTTATGAACATAGGATTTATAGGATTAGGTAAACTTGGATTACCTTGTGCATTAGCAGTTGAATCAAGAGGTCATAAAGTAGTTGGGTATGATCCTTCTGAACAAGTTAAGGATATTATTGATACGAAGAAATTACAATATCAAGAAATATGGGCACAAGAACATTTAGATAAAAGTAAGATAGAAATAAAATCGGTAGAAGAAGTTGTTGGAGAATCTGAAATAATTTTTGTTCCAATTCAAACACCACATGGTGAGAAGTTTGAAGGAACAACAAGAATACCCGATGAAAGGGAAGATTTTGATTATACTCATCTTAAAAAAGGTATTAAAGATTTATCAGAAGAAATTTATTATCAACAATCTAAAAAGGTTGTTATTATTATATCTACAGTTTTACCTGGTACAATTCGTAAAGAGATAAAACCACTAATAGAGGATAATCCATATTTTCAATTATGTTATAATCCATTCTTTATAGCAATGGGAACTACTATGAGGGATTTTTTAAGTCCAGAAATTGTTTTATTTGGAGTGGACGATTCTTGGGCTGCAAAGAAAGCTAAAAAGTTTTATAGAACTTTACACCATTCACCATTTTATGATACTACTATTGAAAATGCAGAATTAATTAAAGTTATATATAATACTTTTATTTCTACGAAGATAGCATTTGTAAATACAGTAATGGAAATGTGTCATCATTTACCAAATACAAACGTTGATGATGTTACGAATGCGTTAAAAATGTGTGATGATAGAATCATATCATATAAATATCTAAGTGGTGGTATGGGAGATGGTGGTGGTTGTCATCCACGAGATAATATAGCATTGAGTTGGCTAAGTGATAAGTTAGGGTTAAGTTTTAATTGGTTTGATAATATAATGAAACAGAGAGAAGTTCAAACTGATTGGTTAGCAGATTTGATTGAAGAAACGTCATTTAAATATAAAGGATGTGCAGATGGTTATCCAATTTTAATACTTGGTAAATCGTTTAAACCAGAAACTAATATTGTAACTGGTAGTCCATCTATTCTGTTAAAGAATATTTTAGAAGAAAGAGGTCATAAACAAGTTTCAATGTGGGATCCATATGTAGATACACATAAATTACTTACTGGTGAAGAAGCAATGATTTATTTTATTGGAACTAAACATCCTGATTTTACTACTTATTCATATAACCAAGGTTCTATTATTATTGATCCGTGGAGATATATTCCAGAACAAGATAATTGTGAAGTAATTAGAATAGGAGAGAATACTTGATAGGAGTTGGAGAAAATAAACCATACATTGATATATCTGATATAATAGACATTGATACTTATATGACTTTAGATAATAAAATTAAGGAAGATATTGTGTATTGTTGTCATAATGATAAAAAATTTAAAGATTATTTTCTTGGAGGTAAGAATGTTCAAACTGTTGAACAATTATATAAGGCTCGATTATGTGGTGCATTAGAGTGTGCAGGAGGAGTTGAAGGTTGTCCTGATTGGACTACGGGCTTATTAAGTAGATTGGGTTATCTTCTTGATTTTTGGAGTAATTATTTTGAAATAGATGAAAATTTTTATTCAAAATTTCATTTAAGGTTTGATTTTTCTACAAACCTAAAGAATAAGAATATGGGTGATACAGATGCTGGAAGTATTGATAATGATGAGTTACATAATAATATAATGAAAGATTTTCATAATAATGAATCTTGTATTAGAATATGGACAACGACAAGTGAACAAAAAAAGGGAATATATTTATATGATTGGGAAGAAAAAATACTACATAAGACTAAAGGAAATGCAATAATATTTACACCATCAGATTATCACGGAAGTTTAGAATGGACAACAGGACTTTCTATTATGATAGATCCATTAATTAATGATCCAGCTAAATGTAAAAATGAACAATTAAATGATTATTTACATAAAGCTAATGAGTGGAGAAATAAAAGAGAAATAGAGTATAACGATATGGGAATAGATATTACCACAGCATGGGGAGAACATTATGGTGAATAATATTGAACCATTTTGGGATGATGAATATAAAAATTTAGACTATCGAAAAGAAGTTTTCAATGATGAGTATGCCATAGAAGAATGGAGAAAACAAGGTTATGATAATGATGTTGATTTCTTTTCTGGAAAAATGGCAAATCATTATGATCCATTACCAAGTTGGCATAACAAAATATTGGATTGGGTAGAAGAACAATTTCAGTTAAAAGATATTGGATGTTGTTATTATCGTATGGGAACAAATGATATAATACCAAATCATTCAGATGCTTATAGTGTTTATACTAAAAAATTTAATTGTAAAACAGAAGAAGTTCATAAAATTCTTGTATTTTTAGAAGATTGGAAGAGTGGACATTATTTTGAATATGAAGGTAAACCAATTGTAAAATGGAAAGCCGGCGATTATGCAGTTTGGATTGGAGATACTAAACATTTTGCCGCCAACATAGGTGTAGAATATAGATATACTTTACAAATAACAGGTCACAAATAATATGAATAAATCATTAATGGTTTCAGTAAGTGATTCTTGGGGAATAGGTGCTGAATTAAATAATCCCACAGGTAATATTTATGTAGATCATTTACAAAAAAAATTAGGGTTTGATGAAATATTAAATTTAGCTGATTCGGGAATATCTAATGATAGTATTTATGAAAGAGTTGTTACGGGAGTAATAGAGTCAAAGGATAGTTTTTCGTTTGATAAAGTATTTGTTTTGGTTGGATGGACATCTCCCGAAAGACGATTATTTAAATTTATAGATAAAGGTACAGGGCACGATATATTAACTGATTTCAATTATATTCCAGGAACTCCTGCACAGTCTGTTACAGGAAAGTTAACAATTCAGGAAGACCTGTTTCTATCAGAAGATATTAAAAGAATTCAGGAATATTTTAAGTCGTATAATAAATATTTTTGGAGTATTAAAGAATCATTGGATAGGTGGTCTTACCAAATGGTTACACTTCATAGATTTTTAATGTCATATAATATAGAACACTTATTTTTTAATAATTTTTATCCATATGATAGTATGTATAATTTTTTTAAAGATTTTAACGATGATAAGGTTACTCAGCGGGATATTGATGACTATTTTGGGTATGATAATCCTATGGAGTCAGCGGACATTAAGTTGTTTTCTGAACCAATAAAATCTGGAGATAAATTAAAGTTTAATGAAAAACAACAAAAATTAATTTCGGTTATTCCTGAAAAATATATTTATCCAAATACTATGTTAAATGTATTGAGAAGTAAATATCAAGATAAAGAACCACCTTCAATGTATTTATCATCTATTAAGGCAAATAATCCTGCTTTATGTGAAGGTAGTCATCCAAATGAATTTGGACATAAAGTAATAGCAGATATTTTATATGAACATATTAAAAAACATGGAATGTGTTAATGAAAGTTTTATATAGCAATGGAGATTCTTGGTCTTTTGGAACTGATTTAAGTCCAGACACAAGAGAGAATGATAGATGGAGTGCAATATTATCTGATAAGATGAATATGATTGATTTTAATGTTGCAACTTCTGGAGCATCTAATGATAGAATATTTAGGACAACACTTAGAGATATTTGTTTAATAAAGGACGGGAAGAATATATGGTCTGAAAAAACTGGAAATATTGGTGTTAAATTAGAAGATTTATTTGTTGTGATTGGTTTTACATCCCCAACTCGTTTTGAATATTATAATGAAGAATTAAATCAATGGAAACAGATGAGACACGATGTAGAAGATGATTGGGGGTTTAAACCAGGTGATAGAGATTATGATAATCAACTATTAAAGGATAGGTTTGGAAGTTTACAGGGAATGTATTCGAAGTGGTTAAGTAACGTAGTATCTTTACATCATATTTTGAGTTCATTTAATATAAGACATTTATTTTTTAATGCATTTTATCCTATGAGTGATGAAATAGAAAAAGTGATTAATGAATTACAAGAGATAGATACTATTGCAAGTGAAAGAACTGAATGGGATGATTATGATAACCACAATAGTTATTTCGGATTGGTTTCACTTTGGAATAATTGTCCACAGTCGTTTAGGACGTTTAATGCATACCATTTTATTTCTAAGTTGGAATATCCATCTTATGATGATTTGATAACAAAATATAAACATCCTACGGAACTTGGTCATGAATATATTGCAAAACATTTATGGAAATTAATTTAAACTAATAGTTATTATTAGGAGAACAATATGTTTAAAAAAATAAAACAAATTTTTTATCGTATTAAAACATGGTTTTTATATAGAAAAAAAATAAAAGAGATTAGAAAAAGGGATCCATTTATTTATAAGTAATAATATAAGAGGTTATATTGAAAATAGAAACAAAAATTCCAGATAAGCACATTATAACAGGTGGTTGTAGTTTTACAAATTGTGGTAATTCGTGGCCATATCGTATAAATCAAGAAAAACATGGTTGGGTACATAATATAGCAAGTCCAGGTGCCGGAAATTCTTATATTTCACGAAGTGTTATCTATGAGGTAGATAGAATGTTAAATGAAGGAATTCAACCCAATGATATAACGGTTTTAGTTATGTGGAGTGGTATAGATAGATATGAAGTGTTATCTACAAAAAAAGAAACACCAATGCATAAACTTTATATAGATGGAAATGATATGAATTGGTTAGAGAATTTTATAGGTAGACCAAATGAATATAAAATTCCATTTGAAGAATCGTGTTGGTTAAAGAGTTCTACACGAGGTATGGAATGGGAAAATAAACCAGTAGTTAAATTATTTGATAATTACTTTAAAAATTTCTATACTGAAGAAGAAAGTTTTATTAGAAGTCTTGAGAATATGTTAAGATTACAATGGTATCTTGAAGGTAAGGATATTAAATTTAAATTTATGACATGGCAAAATATATTTAATAAATATCGTTGTAAAATTCCTAAAGGTTATCCACTTGGTGGCCAAGATTTAATTGGACATGATATTTGGTGTATGGGGTGGTTTGATAATGAACCTTGGAGTCCGAATCGTATTTGGCCAGCAGAACATACAGCTAAAATATCAAAAGATTCATTATTATTAAAAGATATATATCAAAATTCAACACATTTGTGGGATATGGTAGATTGGGATAAATGGTGGTTTTATGAAGATGAACAAGTGGAATACGGAGGATTATCAGAATGGATAGTTTTAGGTGAACGTCATGCATGGGGTAATGGAGTAGAAGATCCAGGACACCCATCAGAATTTTCACACAAAGAATTTACTAACAAAGTTATAAATGTGTTATTAGATAGGATAGAGTATGTATAATCTTGATATACCAGGATGGGCAACAGAAGCAGATTTAAAAGTTCTTGAATATTTTGCAAGTGAAGTTTCCAAGGACGGATTAATAATAGAAATTGGAAGTTTTTGCGGAAGAACATCCTATGCTTTAGCAAAAAGTTGTGATCCTTCTACGAGAGTTGTCTGTATTGATTTATGGAGAGAAGGTACACTTTCTATTGCAACTGAAGAAATTTATAATGAAATAGAACCAACACTTGATATTGCATTTAACGACTTAAATGGTGATATGTCTAAGAATCCAGATTCTGCATGGCATACAACGAAAAATTGGGAAAAAATATTTTCATTTAAAGATATGGGTCCAGATTATTGGGATCCAATGGAAGAACATAAAAAATGGACTCAAGATTGTGTTAATATTGAAAGAATAAAAGGACAATCACCAAATGGTAGGACAATGTTTAACGATTATTATTACGAAACTACTGGTCTGAAGAAAGAAGAATATGAAATTGATTGGTATTTGAGAGGAGAAAACCAAAAAATAGATTTATTATTTATTGATGATGAACATTGTTATGATATAGCTGCACAGATTAGATATTGGTTGCCACATATGAGTAAAAATGGTAAAATGTGTGGACATGATTTATATATGGATAATGTTGATCCAGAAAAATTAAAAAAAGATCATTGGTTACCAGACGAAGGAAGTAAACCAGGTAGAACTAATATAAATCCTGAATATTTTTGGGGGATAAGACAGGCATCAAGGATAACAAAAAAACCCATAAAATTTGGGGGAGCAAGTTCAATTTGGTGGATAGATTTGGGAGATAATAATGGTAATATGAAAGAGGAGCCTTATTTAGTTTTATGAAGATATTAGGAATAAACGCATTAAATCATGACGCTGCTATAACTATGATACAAGATGGTGAGATTTTATTTGCTGGTCATAGTGAGAGGTATAGTGGGGTTAAAAACGATTCTGAGTTAAATAGTGCACTATTTGCCGATTGTTATAGACTTGGTGGTAAACCAGACAAGGTAGTATATTTTGAAAGACCATACTTAAAAAAGTTAAGACAACTAAGAGCAGGTCAATATGGAGAAGTATTTGCTCGTAAAAATTTACCATCTTATTATTTAAGAGATTTTGTTGGTAATTCAAAAATAGAATATGTTCAACATCATCAATCTCACGCTGCAGCAGGTTACTACACGAGTCCATATGAAGAATCGGCAATCGTAGTAATAGATGCAATAGGAGAGTTTGAGACTTGTAGTATTTGGTACGCGTGGGGAAGTCATTTTGAGAAACGATATAGTTTAAAATATCCAAAATCACTTGGTCTTTGGTATAGTGCAATGACTCAACGACTTGGATTAAAACCACAAGAAGATGAATACATCCTTATGGGAATGGCAGGTTGGGGAACGAAAGATAAAAAACTTAAAGAGAATATTCGTAAGGATTTTTTCAATGATTCAGATAAACTGATTGACTTAAAGGACAATTTACATAGAGGTTGTTTAGGTTGGAATCCAGAATACTACCCAGATGATGATAGTGAACAATGGAAATTTGATATAGCGGCAAATGTTCAATGGATATGTGAAGAAGAAATCCGTAAAGTATTCAGTTTAACAAAACGATTAGTTCCTGAGACTGATAATTGTGTTTATATGGGGGGAGTTGCACTAAATTGTGTTGCTAACTCTATTATAGCCCAAAGATACTATCCAAAGTTATGGATACTACCAAACCCAGGTGATGCAGGTTCATCACTCGGTTGTGCAGCATATGTTTATGGGGAACACGTGAATTGGACATCACCATTTACTGGTTATGAGATTACAGGTCGTTATCCAAGAAAGAAAGTATTAAATGAGTTACTTGAAGGAAATATCGTTGGTGTGGCAAGCGGAAGGGCGGAGTTCGGTCCTCGAGCATTAGGAAACCGTTCTCTACTGGCAGACCCCCGTGGCGATGATATAAAGGATAGGGTGAATGCGATAAAACATAGACAAAAGTTTCGTCCATTCGCCCCATCTGTCCTTGAAGAACACGCACACGAAATTTTTGATATGCCAGTTAAGAAGTCTCAGTTTATGCAATTCGTGGCACCATGTAAGTATCCAAAGAAATATCCAGCAATCTGTCACGTAGACAATACATCAAGAGTTCAAACTGTTAGTAAAGATGATAATCCAGGTTATTATAAACTTATTAAGGAGTTTTATGAGAAAACAGGTTGTCCGATGGTATTAAATACAAGTTTAAATGTAAAAGGTAAACCAATAGTGAATAGTTATCTTGGTGGAGTTGGATTTAGTAAGAAATATGGTGTTAAGGTTTTTTAGATATGGATTACGGAATGGAAATTATTAATAAAGAAACAAATCAAAGATGTGATTATGTTTCATTGGATAATATTTTAGATACTAACCTTTTAGAAAGTAGTTATGATGAAATAAATAATTTTATATTAGATAAACTGAGTACAACTGAAGATTGGCAAAAATATTTGGTGAGTAGAGAGTTTCCAGATAACCAAAAATTTTCAGAACTACATGATCAGAGATTTATAATATTCTTATCTCCAGATAACTATGATGAATTTTATCCTATAAAAAAAATAGTAACTGAATTATTGGGTTCATTGTCAGGTATTAAAGAAGTTCAAGTATTTTTTGACGGTGATGAGATGTCCAATAAAAAACCAATTGCATCAGCTGATTGTCATGTTGATAATGATAATTTTATTTGGGTAAAACTTAATACTGATAGAACTTTGACTGTATTAGAGAGAGATGAAAGTATGTCATTTGATTATAGGTTAGTAATCGGAGATAAATTTTCTTATTTCAGTCCAGTTGGATACTTTCATGCACCGCCCGCAGGGGGAAAAGGTATTGCAATGAGACTTTCTTTAGAAAATGAATGGTTTACTTCTAATAATAAGCCAAAAATTTGTAATGATATAGTTAAATATATAAAAGAGTTTAGTTATAAAGTAAAAATTACTACGGGAAGTAGCAAAGATGAAAGATTATCATTTATAGATTACTCTGAATGTGAAGGGCATGATAACGCACAAGCAAGATTTGTTGAAAACAAAGGTTTTATGTTTGATTTTAATCAGGAAGGTAGAAAGTTATATTTAAAAGATAATATAGAGGAGTTTTATACATGAAAAAAATATTAATTACGGGTGGGGCAGGATATTTAGGTTCTATTTTATCAAGAAAGTTACTTGATTTAGGATATAGTGTTACAGTTTATGATAACCTTATGTATAAACAATTATCATTAGTAGATATTTGTCACTATCCTAATTTTGAATTTATTATGGGTGATGTTAGAGATGAAGAAAGTCTTTTACCTTATCTTAAAGAAACTGATGTTATATTTCCGTTAGCAGCAATAGTAGGATTCCCAGCATGTGATAAGGATAAAAAGTTAGCTACTGAGGTTAATTATGAACAAGTAAAATTTATAGTAGAGAATATGACTACGGAACAAAAAATAATATATCCAAATTCAAATAGTGGATATGGTGTTGGTGAGGATGGAATTTATTGTACGGAAGAATCACCATTGAATCCTGTTAGTCATTATGGTAAAACAAAAGTTGATGCAGAATCTATTATAATGGAAAGTGGAAATGGGATAGCTTTAAGATTGGCAACAGTATTCGGAACATCACCGAGAATGAGATTAGATTTGTTAGTAAATGAGTTTGTATACAAGGCAATAACAGATACGTATATTACGGTTTTTGAAAAGGATTTTAAGAGAAATTATATACACATACAAGATGTAATTTCTGCATTTGTTTTTATGTTAGAAAATTACGATAAATATAACGGTGAAATGTTTAATGTTGGACTATCAGATTCAAATTTGAATAAAGAAGAATTGGTTTATAAAATTAAAGGATTTATACCACACTTTGATATAAATTTTTCAGACTTTTATAGTGATCCAGACAAAAGAGATTATATTGTTTCTAATGATAAAATAGAATCAACTGGTTGGTTTCCAAAATTTTCACTTGATGATGGAATACGTGAATTAATCCAGGCATATAAAATAATAATTAATAATGATTATAGTAGATTTAGGAATACATAGTTTTGAAACGAATATTAGTATTTGGTGATTCTTGGGTAAATGGGGGATCATTAACTTCAGAAATGAATAAAGTTTATTATGATAATAGACATAAATATAAGATACCATATGATGAAAAACATGATTGTCAACATATTACTGGGGATATACCAGAGGGAAGATTAAATAAATCTGGAAAGTATTGTGACAAGTATGAATTTAAATATAGCTGGCCTGGATATTTGGATAGATTACTTGAACCAAAACGAGATGGTTGGGCCGATGATAGAGAACGATTAATTAAAAGTGAAGATTGGTCTGAGGTTGAGAGAAAGGTTGTAAAACTCTATGGGGGGAAAATCCAAAAGGGTGTATTAAATTTTGGGGAAGGTGGATTGTCAAATCAACAGATTATTAATAAAGTAGTGAAACTATTATCGAGTATGTTTAGTGATCCGGTATTCCAATTACGCTCACTTCTTTGGGGTCCCCACCACAGGCAATGGCCAAATCTCGCAGATAATCCTGATGAGGTTTTTGTTATAGTTAGTTGGACATCATTTTATAGATCTGAAATGTTTAATTTTGCGAAAGATGGGAAATATACAACATTTGGTATTCAATCTATTTACGAGAATCATAATGGAAATTTTAGTAATACAGAATTGGAATCATTTTTAGATACTGTAACAAATACTCCGTATATCATTGAAAAGTATTTACAACAATGTATATATTTACATTCTTTTTTGAAATCTATTGGAGTTAAACATTTATTTTTTAATTCTTTTAATGAAACAACTGATGTTATAAAATCAGTTCACGATCACAAATTAATTGGTGAAGTTGAATTCGAAAGAGAAGTATTTAAAAATGACCATCTTACAATGTTATATAAGATTATACCAGAAGATATTTTTTATGGTGGATCATTATTTGGTAATTCTCAACTGGCCTTTTTATTGAGACAGTTAGATAATTATCCAGTGGATGAGAAAGAATATAAAGATGTGGCCCGCCCGGCAGGTTATAGTAGATTATTTCTTGATGATATGCATCCAAGTGAACAAGGAAATGAACTTTGGTCAAACGAATTATATAATACTGAACAAATACAAGATTTTTTAAAATGAAAAAAGAATATGAAAAAAATGGATTTGTTGTAATAGAAGATTTTTTACCCTTAGAGGTCTATAAAGAAACAATTAAAATATTTAATAACGGTGAATTTGTAGAAATTAATCAAATACGGAAAGAAAGATATAAACTTTGGGAAAATTTAGAAGATAAACATTTCCCATCAGATAATGAAGAGTATAGGGCAAATTTTTGGTCAAGTTTTGATGTGGTCAATAATCCTAAAATAATTAGAATATATGATAAATATATTAAACCTTTACTTGAAGAGATATTAGGTGAAAAGAATCAAAAAGTTAGACATCAAGCAACTAAATATAAAAATAATGGTAAAAATTTTACAAGAATTCACTATGATGATTATATGGGTTCAATTGGATATATATTATATTTAACAGAATTAGATTGGAAATATGATTGGGGTGGACAATTACAAATTATTAAGGAAGGTAAAATTTTATCACACCTTCCAAGTCCAAATAAATTAATTATAATTAATCATACATTAAAAAATTCACATTGGGTAACACCAGTTAGTGAGTGGTCAAAAGAGGATAGAAATACACTTACTGGATTTTGTATTAATAAAAACTTGGACTTACCCGACACGTGGAAAAACAGAAAAGATATTTCGGTGATAGAATGAAAGAAAGAAAAATAGTTACTTTTGGGTGTTCTTGGACAGCAGGAGACGAATTAGAGAGAAATGAGGAAGGTGATTATGTTTATGATTCATCAGTTCGTGA